>ERZ791908.83-NODE-83-length-130557-cov-8.148634_pt1 | contig 130557 bp, 124 predicted proteins | sample MGYA00510144_ERZ791908 | MGnify/ENA primary metagenome ERZ791908 (study PRJEB30046, sample SAMN00792105) | human gut metagenome | study: EMG produced TPA metagenomics assembly of the A metagenome-wide association study of gut microbiota in type 2...
CAGGTCGGCGGGCGGCGCGGCGGCCCCGTCACGGACGGCGGCCTGAAGCGCCAGAAAGTCGTCATAAACGCGCTGACATTCGGGGCAGGTGCGCAGATGTGCGCGCAGTGTCTGCACCTGCTCCGGCGGCAGTTCGCCGTCGAGCAGCTGGCTGATCTGCTGCTGGTAATGTTCACAGGCGCTCATCCGTCTGCACCTCCCTTCGTCTGCTTTGACGCATATCGGTCGGGAAGGTTCCCGTCGGCGAGCAGGAAATCGCAGAGCCGCCGCCGCGCACGGAACAGGCGCGATTTCACCGTGCCGGCCTCGAGGCGCAGCACCTTGCCGATCTCGGCATAGGACAGGCCGTCGAGCTCGCGCAGGATGAGGATCTTGCGGGCATCGTCCGGCAGGCTGTCGAGCCCGCGCGCGACGGAGCGGCACATTTCGCTGCGGGTCAGCTGCTGTTCCGGGCCGACGCTCTCGTCGGCGGGGAGGTCGAACTGCGGCTGCTCGTCGTCGTCCTCGGAGGCGGTGAGCGACACGGTCGGGTGCCGCCGGCGGCTGCGCAGGAAGTCGATGCACACGTTCGTCGTCAGCCGGTAGAGCCAGACGGAGAACTTGCTCTCGCTGCGGAACGTGCCCAGCGCCCGATAGGCGCGCAGGAACACCTCCTGCGTCATGTCAGCGGCGTCCTCCTCGTTGCCGACGGTGCGCAGGGCGAGGTTATACACTTGTTTCTGGTAGGCGACGACCAGCGCCTCAAAGGCGTTGGTGTCCCCGGCGCACACCTGAGCGATGATGCGCCGTTCCTCGTCCCGGTCCATGGTTTCCTTGCCTTTCTGCGGTCAGTCCCGCAAGTCGCGCTGGATGGCGCGCGTGATGCGCCGCAGGTCGTCGAGCGTCTCGACGTGCACGACCTCCTGCTTGTAGGCATTGGCGTGCGGCACACCGCGCAGATACCAGCAAAACTGGCTGCGCGCCTCGAGGCACGCCAGCCGTTCGCCCTTGATCTCGGCGGCAAATTCGATCTGATGCAGTGCCGCCTCGATCCGCTCGCGCAGCGGCGGCAGCGGCGGCTCCGGCTCGCCGGCGATGGCGGCGTTGCCGCGTGCGAACAGCCACGGGTCGCCGAAGCTGCCGCGGCCGACCATTGCCAGATCGGCGCCGGTGTAGCGCAGGATGTGCGCCGCGTCTGCGCCGGAAAAAATGTCGCCGTTGGCGATGACGGGGATCGTCACGGCGCGCTTGACGTCACGGATGATGTCCCAGTCGGCGCGGCCGGCATACATCTGCACGCGCGTGCGCCCGTGCACGGCGATGGCGGCCGCGCCCGCCTGCTGGCACATCTGCGCAAAGGCCACGGCGTTGACGTTTCCGCCGTCCCAGCCCTTGCGGAATTTCACGGTCACGGGCACATCGACGGCCTTGACGACCGCCTCGATGATGCGCCCGGCGAGCTCGGGATCGCGCATGAGCGCCGAACCGTCGCCGCTGCGGATGACCTTGCCCACCGGGCAGCCCATATTGATGTCCAGAATGTCCGCACCGGAGTATGCCAGCGCCATGGGCGCGGCCTCGGCCATGACCTCCGGCTCGTGGCCGAAGATCTGCACGGCGGCGGGGTGCTCGTCCGGCGGCGACCAGAGCAGCTGCTTCGTTTTTTCATCGTGATAGACCAGCGCCTTGGCGCTCACCATTTCCGTGCAGGTGAGGGCGGCGCCCTGCGCGCGGCACAGCGCGCGAAACGGCGCATCGGTCACGCCCGCCATGGGCGCGAGCGTGAGCGGGCCGCAGATCTCGACGTTTCCGATCTTCACCATGCGATCTCGAGCTCCACGGGGCAGTGGTCGCTGCCGTAAATGTCGGAAAGGATGCTGGCCGTCTCGATCTTTTCCGCCGCGCGGTCCGAGCACAGGAAGTAGTCGATGCGCCAGCCGGCATTGTTCTCCCGCGCGTGGAAGCGGTAGCTCCACCACGAGTAGGCGTCCGTCTCGTCCGGATGCAGGGCGCGGAACGTGTCCGTGAAGCCGGCGTGCAGCAGCTCCTGAAACTTCGCGCGCTCCTCGGGGCTGAAGCCGGGGTTGCCGACGTTGCGCTTCGGGTTTTTCAGGTCGATCTCCGCTGCGGCGACGTTCATGTCCCCGCAGATGACGACCGGCTTGTGCCGGTCGAGCGAGCAGACGAATTCGCGGAACGCATCGTCCCAGCTCATCCGGTATTCCAGCCGGCGCAGACCGTCCTGCGCGTTCGGCGTGTAGACGCATACGAGGTAGAATTCCGGGTATTCGGCCGTGATCACGCGGCCCTCGAGATCATGCTGCGGCAGGCCGAGGTTATACTGCACGTCGAGCGGCTCGGCCTTCGTGAACACGGCGGTGCCGGAGTAGCCCTTTTTCTCGGCGCTGCACCAGTACTGATGGTAGCCCGGCAGGTCGAGCGCAATCTGCCCGGGCTGGAGCTTCGTCTCCTGCAGGCAGAAAATATCCGCGTCCAGCGCGCGGAACGTGTCCGCAAAGCCCTTGGTCACACAGGCGCGCAGCCCGTTGACGTTCCAGGATACAAGTCGCATTTCGTGTCCTCCGTTTTCACCGCTACGCAGCGGTTGATCGTGATGCCCTGATCGTAGAATTTCGCCTCATAGTCGGTCATGACGCCGACAGGGCCGTCGGCGTGCAGGTCGTGCGTGACCTCGCGCAGCTCCCAGCCCTCCTGCGCGAACTGCTCGAGTGAGAAGGCGAACAGCGGGTCGTTGTCGGTCTTGAACCAGATCTCGCCGCCGAGCGGCAGCACGTTTGCATACAGCGCCAGAAAGCCCGCATAGGTCAGGCGTCGCTTGTGCTGGCGGGATTTTTTCCATGGGTCGGGGAAGTTGATGTAGATGCGAGAGACCTCGCCGGGGGCAAACATGTCGAGCAGGTTGGCTGCGTCCCGGTCGAGAAAGCGCACGTTTTCGAGCCCGCGCTCGGTCACGCGCTCCATGCCGACGACCATGGCGTCCGGAACTTTTTCAATCGCGGCGAGGAAGATATCCGGATTTTGCGCCGCAGTGTCCGCTGTGAAGCGGCCCTTGCCGCAGCCGAGCTCCAGCTGCAGCGCCTGATGGCCGGGGAAGTGCTCCAGCCAGTGACCGCGCAGCGCCTCGGGGTCAGTGATCAGCGTGGCCGCGCAGCGCTCCATGCGAGGGACGAGGTTGGGCTTTTTTCGCATTCTCATAGGTTGATGCTCCTGTCATAACAAGTCCTGATTTGATGTTTAGAGCATACCACACGCGCCCGAAAACTGCAACGCAGAAAACCGTTGCGCATTTCTAAAGAATATGTTAAACTTTATTTTATGCAAATTGCGAAATTCCATATCCGGGTGTAGCGCAGCTGGTAGCGCGGGTGGTTTGGGACCATCAGGCCGCAGGTTCGAACCCTGTCACTCGGACCATAAGTCCACCGTAATTTTGATAGAATTACGGTGGACTTTTTCTATGCCCGAAAACCGCTTGAAATCAGGCTTTTCGGCTATTTCGGCACATAAGTGAACCCCGCTGCAGAGCAATTCTGCAGCGGGGATTCGTGCGTTTTATGGGGATTGCAGCTTTCTGCTCTGCTGTAATCGTTAAACAGCCGAGTAGTCGTTGACCTACTGGGGGTATTCGTTAAACAGCAGATTTGGTTATTTACCGCTCAAGCTCCTGCCTTACTCGCATCGAACTGCTTTGATGCGGTAGAAAGCAAGAGCCTTCTCCGGGGTCCAAACCGCCGAAAAAGGCATAAAGCAAGGGCTTTCGAGGTCAAATACTGACTTCGAAAGTCCTTGTTTGCTTTATTTGGAACAACTAAAAAGTTAAGGTTATTCCACAAACAACTCCGGTGTATTGAAGCGAATGTCTGGAATTTGCTGCACAACTTCGTTGTCTCCACAGTTTTCCAAATCGTTTTTGACATGAACATTCCCTTCACCATCAACCGTAAAGTACTGTGGGTGTGCCTTGATGTAAGTTGCAGATTCACGAGAAAAACCATACCGCTGCAATTGAATGGTGACTTCATTGGTAGTGCCGTATTCAACATACTCATACCAATTATTCCTGTTAAGTGATTTTTCGCCGTGGACACGCTTGTATTCATTGGAAAAGCGCAAAAAGTAATTAGAAATGCTAAATAGGATTACATTTTCTATTACCTCCAGCGTATTGGCAAATACAATATTTCTGTGTTCCAACGAGTTTTTGTCGTAATACTGCTTCGTATACCTGTTGATCCAGAACTTTTCGGGGTGTCTTTCTTGGTATTCCACAGCTCGCCGCATTATATAGTTTAGGCCCTTGCCTTCCATCCATTGAACCAATATGACTGCATACCAACGGAGCTTAGTGTAGTCACCATCCTCATCGCATTTTCCAAGAGTACTGTACTCATACCGTTTCCAATCAAAAATATCGCCCAATCGGATTAGAAAGCCAAACACTTCGTCAACGTTGAAGCTGCCATTCGACTCCGGCAATGGATAGGCGAATGTGGAATCTGCCGAAATAGCTGCACGCAATTTTCGAGTTTGATCGAGCGAAATGTTTATATCACTATCGATGATAGGGGTATACTGAGAAAAAATGTTCTTTATTTTTTCTTCATCGCCGTCTTTCATGTACTTTCTGAATTCTTGTTGAATCAGACTATCATTATCATGCAGGATATCTTTCAGAAGAATAAGGCCAAACTTTCGCATCATGATGTATTCTTCTTCGGGTTGGTCGTCGTTGTATTTGTCAATAACCGAACTACCGCTTAAAAGGATTTCTATTATTCGCTTTTTATGTTTTGGCTTCAAATCCTGCACCAAAGAAAGATGTTGATCCGGAATCCCTGATTTCAATTTATCAAGGTATACGTCCTGTTTATTATTTCGGGTCTCATCGCTGATCATGAATACATTGCCGGAGAGATTGTACTGTATTCGACCGACTCGGCCAACGAGATTTCTAAAATCAACGTCCGTCATCTGCGCACGTCCGCTGTAATAGCTTGTGATAAACAGGTTATCTGCAGGTAAATTAACACCTTCGACTAATGTGCTTGTACAGAACATCGCCGTAATCTTTTCGTCTTTGAAGAGTTTTTCAATCCTCATACGAATCGCCGACGGCAGGTATCCTATATGATATGCAATACCTTGCTCCAAGAGTCCTGCCAGGAAATAGTCCCTATGCACTTGGTTGCGAACATCTCGTGCCAATTCTGCAAGCTCCGGATCGATCTGCTTTTGGGTTCCACCATCAATCTGTTTCTGTAACTCTGCAAATGTAAGTGCAGCATTGATGGCTTTATCCTTACTACTAAAATACGCAATCATTCTGCTTGTGCGTTCGCCACTGTTTTTATAGAACAGCCCCATGAGCGGAATGACGCCGTCTTCGGGATTGGCATTTATGGAGCAGATGTACTCCAGAGTTTTCAGATGGTCATTATATATGTAAATCTGCTTCGTTTTCAGATTTACAAGAAACTTAAACTGAACCACCGGAGAGAATGCTGAAGCAATAGCATTTTGCTTATCGTATTCACCAGAAGCTAAAAGGCTCAAATACTCCTGTGGATTGGGTATATTGGGTGACGCAAAGATAAACTTAGGTTTTGCAGTTCGTCTGCTTAGTTCATCCACAACTGAATAGTAAAATGGTGCTCTGCTGTTGCGCCCTGTCATTTTATGAGCCTCATCTATAAAAAGATAATCCAGCACGAAATCCGGTTTGTCATTAAGCAGATAAAGCAAGCGTTCCGGTGTCAGGACAAAAACAAAATTATGATCGGGGTGGGTTTCTAAGGCCATATCATTAGCAGAAGAAACCACATGATACTGATTTTCATCCAACAAGTTTTCGAGGTCATTTCGAATGATTTCGCTTCGCACTTCGTTTATAAGTGCTTTGGTCGGGACAATCAGCGCATAATTCTTCTTTTTACCGGCCAATATCTGTTCTTTAATAAACATACGCATGATAAACGACTTTCCCATAGACGTGGGCGCTGAGTAACTAAAGCACGCATCATCCAAATGCTCGTAAACCTTTCGCTGTTGCTGAAAGAACTTCTTTTCAGGAGCGGCAGGAACAGTAAGGTACAAGTCGCTCAATGTAGAAAACAGTTCATCCATCACGGTAGGCTCAACATACTGTGATTGCACGAGTTTTCTTCCCATAAAGTTCCCCGTGCTTGTCAATACAGACCCAGCATAATAGTGTACAACTTCATCATCTGGGTACAAAGTAAGCAACATGGTAATAATCTCATGCGCCCAAATTTTGTGAGAATCAGCCTTTTCTACATGAGTTGATTTCGAAAGAAGGTCTGCAAATCGCAATGCGTCATCCACATTAACACCGCGCAGTTGTTTAATGTTGGTAATTTGGAGCACCGTAATCGCATAGTTGTAAAGGATATTCTTATAAAGCTCATTCAGGTAATCATTTTCGTCTATTCCCTGGAAGAGGACATCTCCAAGTCGCATTTTTTCGTGCTGGTTCATATCGGAGCCCCTCCTCTCAATACGGCATCCATAATTTGTGCTTTTTCCTGTTCGGCATCATTGAATGGGACAATATATACATAAAACGAGTGTCCTGTCAATCCTGCTGCGGAAATCTTCTCTGAGATATAACCTGCGTGCTCTCTGATATCGCAGAGCATTTTTTGCTCTGCAAGAGCCTCAAAATCATCGCCGCGCCCGGTAGGGTTCAAGCCCAATTGATACCCCAAGAAAACACCGTATGCCGTGTCATATGTTTCCGGCTTTCCTGGTTGCGGAATGAGGACATCACTAAGCAGGGCAACCTCTTCCTGGTTGAAGAACTGATCTAAAACCGTTTTCTGTACCATTAATATTTCGCGACTCTCATGGGAGTCAATCTTGCTAATTGTTTCAAACGCACGGTCGATAGCTGTTTTGACATCATCCACAATATTGGATGCACCAAAGACCATTTGAAACTTTGTGTTTTGGGGCAAATCACTCGGTGATAGTAGATGAATTCCTTTGCACTCGCTGCGGAATTGTGCCATTTCCGTGTATAATTCCACGCGGCTCATAAGTTTGGGCGCTTTCAATTTCTCCTCAAGAAACGCATATACAAGGATTTCATCCAGCATATTTCCTGTTCCCTCGGCAGATGATCCGCCGTTTTCAGCCATGATGCGCATAGCTTCGGATACGGCAGAATCGAGGTCATCATTTATACGATAATTCTCAAGCTGTGCTCTGGAGAAAACATAACGCGCAAGGTTTCTACGCAAAAATACCTGTAAATTATCTGTCGACAATCTGTTTCCACGCATTGCGGTGTGGAAGAAGCGGATATGATTAGCTTTGGGCAGATTGAGTCCCTCGGAATGCTGAACCTCTACAAAAACGCTGTCCAAGGTTAATCCACTATTTTTTATTGTCGCTGAAATAGATTCGCTCATTCTTTCGGTCCTCCAATCTGCCGCATATAATTAGTTCTCTTTTGAAGCTATATCAGAGTTGGGCGCTTCATAAGGCTTTCCGTCCTTGTTGTAGGTCAGATTAAATACAAGGTCGGATAACCATTTCTTAAATGATGGATTGTCCTGAAACTGCTTGAACAGCTCCATATTGTCCGCCATAATCGAAAAGATGACCTGCTGCAGAGCACGTTCGCTTTCCAAGCGCGCACTCTGCTCATCAGAGTTTCTCATGGCATTCTGATATTTTTCGTCCTTAGAGACCATGGCCGGTATCTCAAGGATCTGCCGCCGCACGTTATCCGCATCATTCCAATTGATGTTACCAAACATATCATTGAAATTGGAGAGAATGACAGACAACAAATCCATTTCAGGTTCAACGATATGCCCAACCTTTCCCGCCGGTACGGGAGCCACCTCCGTATCGGTATCTTCCAGGCGAATGGACATGACCTCACGCGCCTCGTTGCGGTAACTTTCGAGGTCGATCGTTTCAAGAATCCCCTGCGAAAGATCGTCCTCTCGCGGAGACGGCAGCTTTGGTATCAGCAAATTAAGAAAGATGGACAACCGTTCCCAGTCTGCGTTACCATACGGCAAAATCGCTCCGAGAAAGCCATATGTACGCACGAACGCCTTTGCTGCGCTCTTAAATTTAATCTGATCATCCGTGTCAAACTGCTTGTAAACGGCAGTACAGGCATCTAATGTGGGATCAAGTTTGTCGCGATCCGCTCCATCCAGGTACAAATTGACAAGCCGCTCGACATCTTCGTTGGAGAACACCTGGTATTCCTCCATTGTTGCAACCAGGTCGTATAGCTTGTTCGGATCGGTTTCGCCGGACAGAATCGTGGTGCGGTAATATCGCGAAAATGATTCCTGAATCATCTCCGGCTTGTTTGCAAAGTCCAATACGAAGGTATCGTACTTTTTCGGGCAGCAGCGGTTCAAGCGGGAGAGCGTCTGTACCGCCTTGATGTCATAAAGCACCTTGTCCACATACATGGTGTGGAGTAGCGGCTCATCAAAGCCCGTCTGAAACATATCCGCAACTATGAGAATGCGATATGGGTCTTTTTTGAACTCTTTCGGTATCTTAGCATCCGGGAAGCCGTTCAATCCGGCAGAGGTGAGCGGCGGTTCCTGACCTTGATACTTGTTCTCGCCGGAAAAGGCGATGATCGTTTTATATGGACTGTGCCTATCCGCAAGGCATTTATTGATGGCGTAATAATATTCGATACAGCGAGGAATGCTGGAGGTCACGACCATAGCGCGAGCCTGCCCGCCGATTTTTCCTTTGGCAATGACTTGTTCGTGAAAATGATCTACCATCATAGCCGCTTTCTTGGCAATGGTATAGCTGTCGCTTTCCACAAAGCTGCGCAGCTTCTTCTGCGCCCGCTTCTTATCGAACATCGGGTCATCCTCGACGGTCTTCATCAGCTTATAGAAGCTGTCGATAGGCGTATAGTATTGCAGCACATCCAGAATGAACCCTTCTTGGATTGCCTGTTTCATCGTATAAACATGGAAAGGTCTGTGCTTGATATCGTCGCCGTCCTGATACGGAACGCCGAAGGTTTCCAGCGTTTTATTCTTCGGGGTTGCGGTAAACGCAAAGTAGCTGGCATTGTTCAGCAGTTTACGCCCTTCCATCATGGCGTTGATCTTATCCTCGTTATCCATCTCGTCATCAGAAGCAAGCCCTGAAAGTGCAAGGTTCATCTGCGCAGAGTTTCTTCCGCTCTGTCCGGAATGAGCCTCATCGATGATAATGGCGAAATGGTTATCCTTGTGTTCTGCTCCAATCTGTGGAACGATGTACGGGAACTTCTCAATCGTGGTCACGATAATACGCTTTCCATCTGTAATGGCTTTCGTGAGATCGCCGGAGTGCTCCGCCCATGCGACCGTGTTGCCGACCTGCATGAACTGCTTGATAGTATCCCGAATCTGCTTGTCGAGAATCCGGCGGTCGGTGACTACAATAACGGAATCCAGCATCGGGCGACCGTCCTGTTCAAGCCCAATCAGTTGATGAGCAAGCCAAGCGATAGAGTTGGATTTGCCACTGCCTGCGCTGTGCTGAATAAGATACTTTTTTCCGACACCGTTTGTTTTCACATCGGCAAGTAGCTTCGTTACAACATCGAGCTGATGGTAGCGGGGGAAAATCTGCTTTTCCTTTTTCTTTTTGGTGTCCTCGTCCACCTCGACAACGACCTGCGCGTAGTTTTCTATAATCAGCGTCAGCTTTTCCTTTGCAAGAATATCTTTCCAAAGGTAGTCAGTCATGATGCCATTGGGATTTGGTGGATTTCCTGCACCATCATTATATCCCTTGTCAAAGGGCAGAAACCAGCTGTCTTGTCCGGCAAGTTTCGTGCAGAACTTGACACGGGCATCGTCTACGGCAAAATGCACCATGCAGCGTTTGAACTGGAACAGCATCTCTCTGGAATCACGGTCATCCTTGTACTGCTGAACGGCATCATCAACATTTTGCTTTGTGATCTGATTCTTGAGCTCAAATGTAATAACCGGGAGACCATTGATAAATACGCACAGATCCAATGCCAGTTTGGCTACATCCTGTGAATAGCGGAGTTGTCGTGTAACGCTGAAAATATTCTTTTGGAACAGCTCCTTCGCTTTTGCGTTGCCCTCAGAGGGGGTCAGGTAAAACATGATCAGGTCGGCAGGGTATACTTTGATGCCGTTTCGCAGCACGTCAACTATGCCGCGCTTAGAAATCTCGCCCTGTAAGCGGTTGAGAAACTGTGCGTATTTTTGATGACTTTTCCGGATACCCAGCTTCTCTAATTGCTCCGGTTGCGTATCCTGCAGGAACCGAAAAAGCCGAGTCTCATCTATGGCGTATTCTTTGTTGTAGTCGGTGTTGGAGCCTTCTTCATATCCGTTGTGCTCAACAAGCCAGTTTACGATCAGCACTTCAAGTCGCTTTCCTTTGTGTTTGTAAACATACATTTCCTCCTCTCCGATAAAATCAGAACGGCAATTCGGTATCAGGTTCTATAACCTCAATATCTGAAATTTTAGCAATAAAGTTGTTTAGTACAAGAGCCTGAGATTGTGGTGTCGATGCTCGGAACCAGCCCAAAAAATTCCTGACAGTCTCATTTGGAATATTCACTCTATTGTTATAACGGTAACCACAGTCAACAACACTGCCAATTACATCGGCATTTTTTTGAATCACCGTTTCAAACAGATTAGTTGTAAGTGCTTTTTCCAATCTGGAAATAAAAATTGCACAATCGGTATTGAATCGTGGTTCTGCCATATAAGATGTCAAAGACTCATAAATTAAATTGGTAAACTCCTGATAGATTTCCCTGTCCTCATCAGATATTTGCATATGAAGGAAATCGTGCTTTCCTATGGCCTCCCGTATAGCAGCAAAACTTGCAAAGCGATTTTCAGGCTTTTTCTCCATCATTTTATTCAGAATGTCATTGTAAGAGAAATCTGTCCGATCGCAGCTTTTCGAATTATCGATTAACCTCCGAAACAGTTCTGCCAGATAAAACATATCAGTAAGGTTGGTATAGATACCATCATAATATTCCTGCGGCAAAGTGTCAGATGCAGCACGATTAATATCTGTAACAAGGCTGTCAGCGTCGCCGTCATCTACTTTTGAAGCAATCTTTCCAATTCCAAAATCAATTACTTTCACCGTTCCGCTCTTATCTACGAGAATGTTTCCTTCACGAATATCCCGGTGAATGATTCCGTGCGCTTCTATGTAGCAAAACACATCGATAAGCTGCAGAAAAACATCATCCAAAGTGGTTTCTGCAAACGGGGCAAAGTAATCGCTGATAAAGTCCCCTATGTTTTCCCCGTCAATGTACTCCATAAGGATATAGCCCGTGTAAATATTTTCATAAGCATAATAGTTATAAATACGGACAATGTTTCTATGGTTGAGTTTGTAGAGAATCTTGATTTCATCAAGAAAATTCTTATAGAATTGCTCCTTAATTCCATCGTACTCTGGTTCATATTTTTTTGCGACAAACAGTTCGTCTATAAACGGGTCTTGGAGTAATACCGTCTTTCCGAATGAACCACCGCCGAGGTCATTATTGACCATAATGTAATCCTTCTGCTTTACAAAAGGAATAACATCTCCGTTTTGTTTAGCAACAGCCATGTTTAATCCTCCTGTTCTTCAGTACCTTCTTCACCATCGTCCTCATTATCCGCATCGGCATCTTCATCCACAAATTCGTATTCGGGGATTTCGATGCCACGGACATCAATCTTGCCAGTGACGGTATCAGCAATAATCTTGTTCTTATATTCTTCAAGCACAGCAACTTCTTCCGTCAACTTTTCGGTTGCGGCATCGTATTGGGGCAGTGCCTGCTTTATATGTTTGACAATGGCAATCTGCTCATCCGTAGGCGGGACAATGAATGGGATCTCCTTCATTTTATCCATTTGTAAATCCCACTGCCCAACACGAATGCCATCGGACGCCTGGGCGAAAAAATTCACATAAACCTTGCTGCGGATGGCATAGTGAAAATACTCCAAATTCTCAAAAGCAATGTCGAAGATGAAGTAAGCAGGGCTGACGATTCCGGTATAATCCGAAACGCCATAGGATCCTTGCCAAGCCTTCATCTTATTCATCGCAAACTGCCCTTTTCGCACAACTTTATAGCCGCTTAAATCATCAGGAATAAAATTGTGGTTAGCTTCCTTATCCTCGACATCACGGAGAATGACACCCTGTTCACGGACAACTGATAGTAGAGGAAATTCCGGGTGATTTTTCTCGCTTACCGGATGTAAAATCTGCCGAAGTTTTGTGACATTCCAATGGGCCGGAATATCTCCCAGCCACTTGACGCCACTATACTTCGTGGGCGCATCTGCTGTCAGCCCGCGAGTGATCGCATGGCTTACCGTTGAACGCTTCAGCGCATCAATCGCTTTGATTTCCTTTTTCTTGATATTGATCAGCTTATTGATGTTTGAAACCTTCCAGTCCAGAAAGCGCACAATCTGATCCTGCTCCTCACGGGGCGGAACGGGAACAGATGTCCTTTTTAATGCGGGCCAATATATATTTCGTTGAATCGAACCGACACTTTTCGAGTTAATTAGATACTGGTCTACCATGATTTGGGAACGCAGAAGGTAGTTTGCATATCTGCTGTTGAGCATATCATTCATGCTCAGAACAATGTATGCAGGACTAACAATTCCTGTATCAAATGATATACCAACGGAGCCCCGCCAAGCCTGCTGATTATTCAGGACAAAATCGCCGCAATCAACACGCTGGTACTTAGACAAATCCTTACTTGTTACATTTGTCCTTTTTTCTGCCTTTGCCGAAAATGGAATCACCCCAACATCTAAATAAACAGAAAGAAGAGGCAAATCCACACAACCACATATGGACTTTTCTTTCGCAAGCGCATACATCGGCAATACACTCCAATGACTTGGAAATGATTTGTTCCACAAAGATGCATAGGCTGTATATGATTGATATTTGCTCATTGCACGCCCTCCATGATGCAAGCCAGCAATCCGTCGGTTTCCTGCTCAAGGGTAGACAAACTACTCAAAATATCACTCATGTCTCGTAGCTCCACAGGCTTGTAAAAATACTTCGTAAATCTGATTTCATAGCCGATCTGGGTTTTCTTTTCGTCCGCCCAGGCATCCGATGCATAGGTCAGAACCTCGTTTTTCATAAATGCGTCAATTCCGCCCTCATAGGTGAACGGAATATTCTCCGTGTCGCGCAGATCAACATCCGGTTCACCCTCGATTGGCTGCGCGGCCGGGTCTTTCTCCGTGATAAAGGGGCGTACCTTTTTCAATGCGGCGGCTTTCAGCTTGGTAGCCTTGGCAAAGGCGGTCCAATCATCCAACGGCGCAGTTTTTGCGGCCTTTTCGATAGCCGCAATCACACTGTCGTATTCATCCGACTTTTTGAATGTGTTTGTCGGAATCGGTCTGTCGGGGTACACGCGCAGGCGCAGCGGCCGCTCCACCGTCACGCTCCAATAGCCGAAGTCCCAGTTGTTCAGTATCATGCTGACTTCGCTCTCCTCCATTGCGAGGAAAATGCGGACGATCTCCTTGCGGATTTCTTCGGTAAATTCGCAGTTTTTCTTGCCCATGTTCTTGCGCAGTGCCGACTTCATCGCCGTTGCGTCGATGAGCTGAATTTTCCCCTTGCGGCGTTCTTCTTTCTTATTGGAAAGCACCCAAATGAATGTGCCGATGCCCGTGTTGTAAAACATATTCTCCGGCACGGCGATAATAGCTTCCACCAGATCGTTCTCGATCATATAACGGCGGGCATTGCTCTCGCCGCTTCCCGCATCGCCCGTGAAGATGGATGAACCGTTATGTACCTCTGCAATGCGGCTGCCGAGGGGCGTTTCTTTCTTCATCTTTGCTACATTGTTCAGCAGGAAGAGAAGCTGACCGTCGCTCGTGCGCGGGATCATTGTAAGCTGCTCACCGCCGTCCAGATAAGCATTGAAACGGCTGTCGAGGATTTCCTTCTTGCCACCCATCTTTTCTGCATCGGTTTTCCAGCTCTTGCCATAAGGCGGATTTGAGAGCATGAAGTCAAACTGCCGGGTGGCGTTGCCGTCCAAGGACAGCGTTGAGCCGTAACTGATATGTTCTGCCTGGTCGCCGTCACCTTTGAGTAACATATCCGCTTTGCAGATGGCATAGGTTTCCGGGTTGATCTCCTGCCCAAAAAGGTGGATAGAAACATTTTTGCCGCGCCGTGCCGCCAGTGTCATAAGCCGATCCTGTGCAACGGTGAGCATACCACCCGTTCCGCAGGCCCCATCATAGCAGGAGTAAGTAGCGTCCTTGATCTGATCCGCAATCGGCATAAAGATAAGGTCTGCCATCAGCTCAACAACATCACGGGGCGTCCAGTGTTCGCCGGCTTCCTCGTTGTTCTCCTCGTTGAACTTACGGATCAGTTCCTCGAAAATCGTACCCATGCCGTGGTTGTCCAGACCGGGATGCTTGAGAATGGTCTTTTTTTCGTCTTTGTACACCGGGTTCGGACTGAGGTTAATATCCGAAGATATAAATTTTTCAATGACTGCACCGAGGATATCTGCCTCGATCATGGTGTCAATCTGATTGCGGAACTTGAACTTCTCCAGAATCTCCTGCACATTCGGAGAGAAACCGTCAAGATATGCTTCAAAATCCGTTTTCAATGTCTGCTTCTTCGCACGGCTGGTAAGGTCGCGCAGACGGAACGGAGACGCATTGCAAAAAGCCTGTCCTGCTACATTGCACAGCGCAGGCCACTGGTTATCGATACCTGCCGCGTCCAACTTTTTCTTCATATCCAGGACAGCCTCTTTACTGTCCTCCAAAAGAGCATCCAAACGACGGATGACCGTCATCGGCAGAATCACATCACGGTATTTACCGCGCACATACACATCTCGCAGGCAATCGTCTGCGATACCCCATATAAAACTAACTATTTGATTATGCACCTGATTGTCCATATTTCTTCGTTTCCTTTCGCTCTATAGTGAGCCACTATTATCATATCAAATTCGCTGCACAATAAAACGGTCTTAGTCGGCGTTCTCTGCTTTATCGTCGGCTGCGCCGCCGGAGCGAATCCAATCATCTACCTCTGACAGTTTGAACTTCCACAGCCTGCCCACCTTGTACGCAGGCATATTTCTTTTAGCGATCCAGGCAAGAATCGTTTCTCTGCCAACGCCGAGATATTCCTGTACTTCTTTAAGGGTAGACCACTTTTCAATATTCACATTATTTTCAGCCACTTGTTTTCCTCCTGACCTTAAGCTTTGAATGTAACACTAATAGTAAAGTCGAATACGAGTCTGCTGTCTGGAAAGCAATTATTTCCGTTAGAATCCTGCATTTCCCACACGCAGTTATAAGAGCCTTCAATGCCACGGGAGTCCGCTCCCGTGGTTATTTTTATAAACTCTTGAGGTTTTGTTTCCGGAATGTCTATTGTGAGCGGTGCGAATTGAGGCTTGATCTCATTTTGATTGGTGCAAACCAATTTTCTTCCGCTCCACAGGCATCGGCCTCGATTCTGTATGCTCCATTGATGAGTGAATTTCTGATAGCATCCGACTGCGTGACACCTGTCGTATTGTTCTACCCACAGATCATCACCGTCATAAAGGCGCTTTGGAATCTCGTAGCGAGCTACAGCCTCGGATACAACTGCATTCTCATATGCACTTGCAACAATACAGTCAACGGTGTCATCTTTGCTGCCTATAAAAACCGCAACCTGTCGAGCCATCGCAATACTTAATAGCTTTTTGTTTTTCTCCAAATTCGCAGGAATAGCAAAGGCATCGCACAATGCGGCCACAAACTCATCTTTTATATGCTTTTCGTAATAGTCCGCTATTTTAGATTCATCAACCGGCTTCGGAAAATGTTTCTTCATATTGCTGTTGAGACTCTTAGTTGTGCCACTATAGACCGCCTTCAAATAATCATCGGAATATTCACGGGTAATTCCAGCCGCCCTAAACAGTCCTTTCAAATATTGCGCCTGTGACGAGCAGGAAAACCAGTTCAGTTGCCCGACCTCGCAAAACTCCGAAAATACCATTAATTCACCGCCTTCTAAAAAGAACCATCAAAAAGAACCAAAGAACCTTGAGACCCTTCGCCGCACTATATTCCAACCACAAATTTGCCCAAGTATCATATAAATGGCGGTTGGGAAATGCCTGCGGAGACGGTTCCGAGGATTCAAAAGTCCTCTAAAACGTTTCTAAATGATTTTCACATTTCGTTATAGCATGAAAATATGAAAAAATCAACGCTTTCAAGGTGTTAATTCACATAAACCAACGATAACTCACTTTTAAGAGGGGGTCGCCAACGGCAGAGAGGTATATTCACCGGCCATGAATGATCCAGTGCCTACTTGCCACAAAATCACAGCTTTCTGTCTGGATTGGGACGCTGATATGAAAAGGAGGGACAAGCAGTGACAAAATCCGAACGTCGTAATTGGATTATCAACATTGAGAACACCGCTGCTACTGTCAGCGCCCAAGTTGGTCAAGCAGTAGTTGATTCTGTTTTCAAAAGATATGGTGCACATAGCGTTGAAGATTTGAATCCGAGTGACCTGCCTGATGTCTTTAGCGACCTGTATGCAATCGAAGCCGACCTCGGCTAAAGCGAATCGTCCTGAGCAAGACAGAAAACTGCTCACCGTCGGATACCGCATCACTTGATCGCTGATGGCTCAACGGTATCCGGCGGCACAAGTAAATAATGTAGCTGCCTTTTGAGCGGGTTTGCTGCAGACCGAAACGGAGGTTTCCGTTTGGACTGCGGTTGGTTTTTCACACCCATTTTGCGGCAGCGCCCAAAGTCCTCCGTTTCGAGAAATCAAAACGGAGGACTTTTTTATGAAAATCAAATACGCATTCTTGGACGGAACAGTGACGGAGGTCGAGGTTTCTGACGAAATCGGTGCCGTCATCATCGCCAGCCGCAAGGCGGAGCACGCGCAGGACGAACGCCATCGCTACCATTGCTACTCCTACGACGCCATCGACTACGAGGGCGAGGAGTACGGTGCTTGCGACGAATATGCCGTAGAGGATGATTCGGCAGAACAGACCGCTCGTATCCGAGAAGCCTTCTCGCATTTGACTGCCACCCAGCAGCGCCGGCTTCGACTGTACGCAAACGGCAAGACCCTGCGGGAAATCGCTGCCATCGAAGAGGCCAGCTTTCAGTCTGTTTCCGAGTCCATCGAAGCAGGCAGAAAAAAGTTTTTGAAAATTTTCCGCCAGACACCCTGACAAATCCCCGATTTTTCTGGGTACACCGGAAGGCAACAAAATATAAGCCCTCCGGAAAGGACGGTAACCCCGTATGAGACACAACTTGAATATCCGTGTTTCAGACAAGCCCAGAAACGGCGGCGTAGTTGCTTGCAGAACGGTCAGCATCCGCGAGAAACTCTTCACCTTGCTTCTGGGTCCCAAGCAGAAGGTCATGGTCGTGGTTCCCGGCAACTCGGTCGAGTCCATTGCCATCACCGAAGTTCCGATGGGAGGTGGCACACATGAGTAAGGTCAAGCTCCTGCTCGATGTGGTCGAGGATCTTCGCTCACTGGCGGACAGCGTTCAGGCTGTGGCAGATGCCATGCTGCAGAATGAGCCGACTGTCGATGCAGAGCCGAAGACGCCTGCACCTGCTCCCCAAAAGGAGCTAACGCTGGAAGAAGTCCGAGCAGTCCTCGGTGAAAAGAGCCGAGCCGGATTCACGACCGAGATTCAGGCGCTCCTTAAAAAGTACGGTGCTCCGAAGCTCTCCGGCATCGACCCCAAGCACTACGAGGTACTGCTCAAGGATGTGGAGGTGCTGAAAGATGCCCCCTAATCGTCACGCAGTCCTCTCGGCCTCTTCCTCCCACCGCTGGCTCCACTGCAATCCATCCGCAAGGTTGGAATTGGAGTTTGAGGACAGAGAAACGGAAGCCGCAGCCGAAGGCACCGCCGCTCATGCGCTGGCGGAACACAAGCTCCGCAAGGCGCTGAAGATGCGCTCCACCCGCCCGGTCAGCAAGTACGACTCCGACGAGATGGAGATGTACACGGACAGTTACCTGGAGTTCGTTCTGGAAGCCATTGAGGAAGCCCGGCAGGACTGCCCGGACCCCAAGGTGCTCATTGAGCAGCGGCTCGACTTCTCCTGCTATGTGCCGGATGGCTTCGGCACCGGCGACTGCCTTATCGTGGCGGACAAACTCCTCCACATTATCGATCTGAAGTACGGCCAGGGCGTGTTGGTGAATGCCGAAGAGAATCCTCAGACGATGTTGTACGCCCTCGGTGCGCTCCGCATCTTCGATTGTCTTTACGACATTGAGACAGTTTCTATGACCATCTACCAGCCGCGCCGAGAGAATGTCAGCACCTGGGTCATTTCCGTTGCCGAGCTTCGGGATTGGGCGGAAAAGACACTGAAACCCAAGGCCGAGCTTGCCTTCAAAGGCGAAGGTGAATACTGCCCCGGAAGCTGGTGCCAATTCTGCAAGGCGGCGGTCAAGTGCCGAGCCAGAGCCGATGCCAAGCTCCAACTTGCCAAATACGAGTTTGCCCAGCCGCCTCTGCTTTCCGATGCGGAGATCGGCGACATTCTCGGTAAGCTGGATGACCTCACTAAATGGGCAAATGAACTCATGGCCTACGCCCAGGAAGCAGCGGTCAACCACGGAAAACAGTGGCCCGGCTACAAGCTGGTGGAGAGCCGCACCAATCGCAAGTACACCGACGAGGATGCCGTTGTCGCTGCTGCCCGTGCGGCCGGGTATACCGACATCTTCAAGAAGTCCCTCATTCCCATCACCGAGATGGAGAAGCTCATGGGCAAAAAGACCTTTGCCGAGGTGCTCGGCGGTCTGGTCGTCAAACCCAAAGGAAAGCCGACGCTCGTTCCCGCATCCGACCGGCGTCCGGCTATTACGACCACGGGTGCAAAACAAGACTTTACCGACTATAAAGGAGAACTGTAATTATGGCTAACAAGATGAATTCGACCAAAGTTGTGACCGGCGTTGTCCGCCTGTCCTACGCAAACGTGTGGGAGCCTGTCTCTATTAATGGCAGCAACCCCAAGTATTCCGTGTCACTCATTATTCCGAAATCCGATAAGCAGACCCTCGACGCCATCAACGCCGCCGTGGACGCTGCCATCAAGGAGGGCGTCGCCAAGTTCGGCGGGAAGATCCCCAACAAGGCGGCTCTGAAGCTCCCGCTCCGTGACGGCGATACCGAGCGTGACGATGAAGCCTACAAGAACAGCTTCTTCGTAAACGCCAACAGCACCACCGCTCCCCAGATCGTGGACCGCAGCGTCCAGCCGATCCTTGATCGCTCCGAGGTGTATTCCGGCTGCTACGCCAGAGTGTCCGTCAACTTCTACGCCTTCAATTCCAACGGTAACCGCGGCATCGCCTGTGGTCTTGGCAACATCCAGAAGGTTCGTGACGGTGAGCCTCTCGGCGGCAAGTCCTCTGCGGCTGACGATTTCGCCACCGACCTGGACGACGACTTCCTGTCCTGAGAAAGGAGTGCAACACAATGGAACTGATTCAGAACATCCTGGTAACCGTCCTCCTTGGCATCTGGGCCTGCCTCAGCATCGGCTTCTTCGTTTGGTTGGTGCAGGGCATCAGCAATGACCACAAGCGTGAAAAGCGCGAGAAGGAACAGGCTTCCCGTGACCTGAAATACCACGAGAAGCGCATGAAGGAATTGAAGTAACCCCAGACGGCTCTGTGGGTGGCAGAAATTGACCTCTGCCACCCGTATTCCGTAGGAAGGAATGCGTATGAAAACACTTAGCATCGATATTGAGACCTTCTCCTCCGAGAACCTCACCAAATGCGGCGTGTACCGCTATGCCGAAGCCCCGGATTTCGAGGTACTGCTTTTCGGCTACTCAGCAGACGGTGCTCCGGTGAAGGTCGTGGATCTGGCTGCCGGAGAAAAGATTCCTGCTGATGTCCGCTCTGCGCTGACCGACCCTGCCGTGACCAAATGGGCATTCAATGCACAATTCGAGCGCGTGTGTCTGTCCCGCTATCTTGGATACCCAACCGGACAATATCTCAACCCGTCCTCCTGGCACTGCACGATGGTCTGGGCGGCGACCCTTGGACTGCCGCTTTCGCTGGAAGGCGTCGGTGCCGTGCTGGGTCTGGAAAAGCAGAAGCTCAAAGAAGGCAAAGACCTCATCCGGTATTTCTGCACTCCGGCAAAAGCAAGAGACGGTTCGCCCATTCGACATTATCCGACAGATGCGCTGGAGAAATGGTCGCTTTTCAAAGCCTACAACCTTCGGGATGTGGAAACGGAAATGTCCATTCAGCAGAAGCTCTCCAAGTTCCCGGTCACGGAGTCGGAGTGGCGTAACTACACCCTCGACCAGCAGATCAACGACCGGGGCATCATGCTCGACCGCACCCTCGTCACCCAGGCGATTCGCTGTGATGAACGCTTCAAGCGGACGCACATGGAGCAGGCTCGCTCCGTCACCGGCTTGGATAACCCCAACAGTCCGGTGCAGCTCAAGGCGTGGCTTGCCGAAAAAGGCGTGGAGGCAGATTCACTCTCCAAAGCCGCTGTGGCAGATATGCTCGAAAAGGCGGACGGCGAGGTGGAGCTTGCCCTCTCCCTTCGACAGGAACTTGCAAAGAGCAGCGTCAAGAAATACACCGCCATGCAGACGGTAGTCGGCTCGGATGACCGGGCCAGAGGGCTTATCCAGTTTTATGGTGCCAACCGCACCGGCCGCTATGCCGGTCGACTCATCCAGGTGCAGAACCTGCCGCAGAACCATCTGCCGGATCTGGACACCGCACGGGCACTGGTCCGCAGCGGCAATACGGATGCCGTGGAAATGCTCTATGACTCCGTGCCGCTGGTACTGTCCGAGCTTATCCGCACCGCCTTTGTGCCGAAACCCGGCTGCCGCTTTTATGTGGCAGACTTCTCCGCCATCGAGGCGAGGGTCATCGCATGGATCGCTGGGGAGCATTGGCGGCAGGAGGTTTTTGCAAAGGGCGGCGACATTTACTGCGCTTCCGCTTCGCAGATGTTCCATGTCCCCGTAGAAAAGCACGGCGTGAACGGGCATCTGCGGCAGAAAGGCAAAATTGCCGAGCTGGCTCTTGGCTACGGTGGCTCCGTGGATGCGCTGAAAGCAATGGGCGCACTGAACTACGGCTTACAGGAAGAAGAACTGAAACCGCTGGTGGATGCCTGGCGTCTGTCCAACCCACATATTACAAAGTTCTGGTGGGATGTGGACAAAGCAGCTTCCACCTGCGTCCGAGAGCGAACTGCCACAGAAACACACGGCATTCGCTTCTATTATCAGAGCGGCATGATGTTCGTGGTGCTGCCCTCCGGCAGACGGCTCGTGTATGTAAAACCGAAAATGGGCCTGAACCGCTTCGGCAATGAGTCCGTGACCTATGAAGGTGTCGGCGAACAGAAAAAGTGGCTGCGGCTGGAAAGCTACGGACCCAAGTTCGTGGAGAACATCGTCCAGGCAACGGCAAGGGACATTCTTGCGGAAGCTATGCTCCGGCTGAATGCTGCCGGGTACCGCATCGTCATGCACGTCCACGATGAAGCGGTCATCGAAGCACCGCCGGATACTTCTTTGGAGAATATCTGCTCCGTCATGGGGCAAACGCCCGCTTGGGCATCGGGGCTGCTGCTCCGAGCAGATGGCTATGTCTGCGATTTTTATAAGAAAGACTGAGGTGGCCCAAATGGGAGTCAATAAATTTAATTGCGAGGGGTATTACGACCCCACTGCCTACGAGGCACTGACGAAGATCGAGCAGGAAGCCAAGGCACTTCGAGCCTTCCGTCCTGTGGTGTATATCTGCTCTCCGCTGGCCGGGGATATGTTGAAGAACCAGGAGAACGCCCGTACTTACTGCCGCTTCACCGTGGAAGCCGGGTGCGTACCCATCGCACCGCACATCTATTTCACCCAATTCATGAATGACAATGACCGCAGGGAGCGTGACTTGGCACTGTTCATGGACATCGTCCTACTCTCCAAATGCGCCGAGCTGTGGGTGTTCGGAGAGAAAATCACCAGCGGCATGAGCATCGAGATCGAGAAAGCAAAACGAAAAGGTTAGCTTATCCGTTACTTTACCGAAAACTGTGAGGAGGTACACAGATGAAGATCGCAGTCGGCAATAGCCGCATGGATAAAAAGTGGAAGAACCAGGATATCTCCTGGGCGGATCTCTGCGCCCGCTGCGGCAGCACCATCCGCACCACCGAAACGGTCGAAGAATACCGCAAGCTGAAAAAGGGGCAGCAGGACGGCATCAAGGATGTGGGCGGTTTTGTCGGAGGGCATCTCCGGGAAGGTCGCCGCAAAAACGGCATGGTGCTGTGCCGCTCTCTGCTCACGCTGGATATGGACTACGGCACCCCAGATATCTGGGATGAAATTACGCTGTTCCACGATTTCAAGTGCTGCGTCTATTCCACCCATAAACACACGCCGGAGCATCCCCGCCTTCGTCTGCTCATTCCGCTGAAGCGGGAAATCAGTGAGGAGGAATATCCGGCAGTCGCCCGCATGGTGGCAAAGGAGATCGGCATTGACCTCTTTGACGATACCACCTACGAGGCATCCCGGCTCATGTATTGGCCTTCCACCTCCGCCAACGGCGAGTTTTTCTACAAGGTGCAGGACGGCGCAGAGCTTGACCCGGATGAATACCTTTCTCGTTACGACGATTGGCACGATGCCTCCACCTGGCCAGTTTCCAGCCGCCAGTCCGAGTTGGTACAGCACAGCATCGCCCAGCAGGCCGACCCGCTGACAAAGCCGGGTGTGGTGGGTGCCTTCTGCCGTGCCTATACTGTGGAGGAAGCCATCGACACCTTCCTCTCGGATGTATATGCGCCGTCTGCTATGAACGGTCGCTACGACTATATCCCCGCCGATTCCTCTGCCGGTGTTATCGTCTACGACGGCAAGTTCGCATACAGCCACCATGCCACAGACCCGGTCTGCGGCCGGCTGCTGAACGCTTTTGACCTGGTGCGACTGCACCGCTTCCGTGACCTGGACGATAAGTGCGCCCCGGATACCGCCTCAGGCAAGCTGCCGTCCTTCCATGCAATGTCGGATTTTTCCCTCAAGGACGAGAAAGTCAAAGCGGTCTTTGCCGAGGAGCGCAAAGTCCAGGCAAGCGAGGAATTCACCGATGAGGATTGGCAGAAGGCATTGGAACTGGATAAGGCCGGGAAAGTGAAAAATACGCTGCAAAACCTCACCGTGATCCTCATGAATGATCCGCTTCTGAAACCGCTGGTGTTCAATCAGCTTCTGGACGGCATGGAGATCAAGGGCGATGTGCCCTGGCGGCACCCCTCGAAATTCTGGCGGGATGCGGATGATGCCCAGCTTATCAGCTATGTGGATTCCCACTACGGCACCTTTTCTGCAAGAAACTATGACATTGCCGTGGCGAAGGTCACGGACGACCGCTCCTACCATCCCATTCGGGAGTTCATTGAAAATCTGCCGGAGTGGGACAAGGTTCCCCGTGTGGACACGCTGCTCATCGACTACCTCGGCGCAGACGATAACGGGTATGTCCGAGCTGTCACCCGGAAGACCCTCTGCGCTGCCATCAAGCGTGTGCTGTATCCCGGCTGCAAATTTGACTCCATGCTGGTGCTGAACGGTCCTCAGGGTGTGGGCAAAAGTACCCTTATTGCCAAGCTGGCCGGAGAGTGGTTTTCGGACAGTCTGAACCTGGGCGACACCAAGGATAAGACCGCTGCCGAGAAGCTGCAGGGGTACTGGATCTTGGAGATCGGCGAACTGGCGGGACTGAAAAAAGCCGAGGTGGAGACGCTGCGTTCCTTTCTCTCCCGGCAAAACGATATTTACCGTGCGGCATTCGGCAAGAGAGCTACACCGCACCTGCGCCAGTGCGTGTTCTTCGGCACAACCAACGCCGAGTCCGGCTATCTGCGGGACACCACCGGAAACCGCCGCTTCTGGCCGGTCAAGACGCCGGGTACGGGCATCAAGCACTCCTGGGATCTGACCCCGGAGCTCATCTGCCAGATCTGGGCGGAAACGCTGGTGTATGTGAAACAGGGCGAGAAGCTATATCTGAGCGCCGAATTGGAAGCCCTGTCGAAGGCAGAACAGCGGGAGGCAATGGAGTCCGATGAGCGTGAAGGGCTTGTCCGTCTGTATCTCGACACGCTGCTCCCGGAGGGCTGGGACGGCATGGACATCTTCGAGCGCCGCAATTTCCTCACCGGCAGCGACTTCGGCGATACCCAAAAGCATGGTACGGTCAAGCGCACCCAGGTGTCCAACATGGAGATCTGGTGCGAGTGCTTCGGCAAGGAACGTGCCAATATCCGCAGAACGGACAGCAACGAGCTGACCGCCATCCTTGCCCGTCTTGGCTGGAAGCGGCTGGACAGCAAGGTGCGTATCCCGCTTTACGGTCCGCAGTATGTTTTTGTTCCCAAGGAGTGTTCCTAATGAAAATGACTGTACCCGACATCCTTCGGAACAGGTTCCGGGGAGAAGCATATCCGCTCGGCACATTTATGGGAACATCTCATGGGAACGGCGGCAGCCCCATAAGTACCAAAGAAAACAGGCGGTCTTGTTCCTGTGTTCCTAACCTTTCTTATATATCGAAAGAAGAAGGAATAAAGAGCAACAAGCACGCAATACCCGCATTTGCGCACGTAAAGGACTTTTCGGGTTTTGAGAACACAGGAGGCCATTATGCGTGAGAAAACAATAGAAGCAAAGCTGGTACAGACCGTTCGTTCAATGGGCGGTCTTGCACTGAACTTTACAAGTCCAGGTTTCGATGGAGTGCCTGACCGTCTGGTGCTCCTGCCCGGCGGCAAAATCGCCTTCATTGAGTTGAAAGCACCGGGCAAAACACTCCGCCCTCTGCAAGTAAGGCGAAAAAGGCAGTTAGAAGCACTCGGCTTTTCGGTGTACTGCATCGATAGCCCCGATCAGATTGGAGAGATACTCAGTGAAATACAAGGCGCATGACTACCAGGCGTATGCCACGAACTTCATCCTGGAGCATCCAATCTCCGCTGTATTCCTCGACATGGGTCTTGGTAAGAGCATCATCACGCTTTCCGCCATCTTCGACCTTTGCCTCGACAGTTTTCTGGTTCGCAAGGTGCTGGTCATCGCTCCGCTGCGTGTCGCCAGAGATACATGGCCTGCGGAAATCCACAAGTGGGATCATCTGCATGGGCTGACCTACTCGGTGGCTGTCGGTACAGAAGCAGAGCGCAAGGCGGCACTCCGGCAGCGGGTCAGCGTGTACATCATCAACCGGGAGAATGTCCAGTGGCTCATTGATGAGAGCGGCATCCCTTTCGACTACGACATGGTGGTCATCGATGAGCTGTCCTCCTTCAAGAGCTATCAGGCAAAGCGGTTCAGAACTCTTCTGAAAGTCCGTCCCGGCATCAAGCGCATCGTGGGCCTGACCGGCACGCCAAGCAGCAACGGTCTTATGGATCTCTGGGCAGAGTTCCGCATCCTTGATATGGGCAAGCGGCTCGGTCGGTTCATCACCCATTACCGCAACACCTTCTTCCGCCCGGATAAGCGCAACGGGCAGGTGGTGTTCAGCTACAAGCCGCTGCCCGGTGCGGAGGAACAAATCTACGATGCCATCTCCGACATCACCATCTCCATGAAAGCCGTCGACCATTTGGATATGCCGGAGTGCGTTCATAATGACGCCATTGTGATGCTATCCGAAACAGAGCGCAAAGCCTACGATGCCATGAAACAAGACCTGGTTATCTCGCTGAAAGGCGAAGAAATCGACGCCGGGAACGCCGCAGCGCTTGCGAATAAGCTCTCCCAAATGGCAAACGGAGCAGTCTACGGAGAGGACAAGCGTGTGTTTCAGATACACGACCGCAAGTTGGATATGCTGGAGGATCTCATCGAAGCCGCAAATGGGAAACCCGTCCTTGTGGCGTACTGGTTCAAGCACGACCTGGAGCGCATCTCCGAGCGGCTCCACAAACGATACATCCCGTTCGGTCTGCTGGACGATTCCGACAGCATCCGCAGATGGAACAGCGGTGAGCTGCCCGTGGCACTCATCCACCCGGCTTCTGCCGGTCATGGGCTGAACCTGCAGGCAGGCGGCTCGACCCTCATCTGGTTTGGGCTGACCTGGTCGCTGGAGCTTTACCAGCAGACCAACGCCCGACTGTGGCGACAGGGACAGACCGCCGATACCGTGGTCATTCACCACATTATTGCCAAAGACACCATCGACGAGCGCATCATGACTGCGCTCCGCAAAAAAGAAAAGACCCAGACCGCACTCATCGATGCGGTCAAGGCCGATTTGGAGGGATAAACGAATGGAAAACTGTTATACGAACCTTGCAAACGCCATTATCGTACAGGCAGCAAAGGATTACACCAAAGCACTGCGCCGTCTGAAAAAGTTTCCGCATGACAAGGAAGCACGATACATCAAGCAGGACTGTGAGCGCTTCTTCCGCTCCGGTTGGTTTGAGGTGCTGACCGACCTGAACGGCGAGGTACTGATTCAGAGAATGAACGAGGAGGTGTATGCCGTATGACCGCAAAGGAATATCTCAGTCAGGCTTACCGCCTCGACCAGCGCATCAACTCCAACATTGAGGAAATCAGCCGCCTTCAGGAAATGGCCTGCGGCATCTCGTCCCCGTCGTGGGAAGAGAAAGTTCAAACCTCCCGCCACACGGATGCACCTTTCGTGCGGTGTCTGGAGAAAATCATGGACTTGGAAAAGGTCGTGAACAGCGAGATTGACACCCTCGTTGATTTGAAACGGCAGATTCGGTCGACGGTGGACACCGTTACGAGTGTCAACGAGCAGATGGTTCTGCGCTACCGCTACATCCACAACATGACCTGGGAGCAGATTGGCGGTGAGCTGAATGCGGACGAAAGCACCATCCGCAGATGGCACAAAGCAGCCCTTTCTGCGGTGAAGCTGCCCACCGCTCCCATTAAAATTTGAAAGACGCCGGAAATACCCAGCTTTGTCCGTAGATGCCCACCTCACCATTATGGTATGATAGAATCAGCGAAAAAGAATCAAGGATAGCCTCATGGGAGCAATACCGTGGGGCTTTTCTCATGCCCAAGGAGGTGAAACGATGCCGAAGAAACCGCTGCGACCATGCTCCCACCCTGGCTGCCCCAACCTCTGTGACGGACAGTTCTGTGAGCAGCACCGCACGGAGGAACGCCGCAAATATGATAAATACGAGCGCAGTTCCGATGTCAACCGCAAGTACGGCAGAGCATGGAAGCGTATCCGTGACCGCTATGCGGCGGAGCATCCCCTCTGCGAGATGTGTCTCAAGGAAGGTCGGCTGACTCCGGTGCAGGAAGTTCACCACATTCTGCCCGTTTCCAAAGGCGGCACTCACGCAAGAGAGAACCTCATGAGTCTGTGCCAGTCTTGCCACACGAAGATACACCATGACCTTGGTGACAGATAAAAAGAGGTCACCCAGAAGGATGACCTCTTATGGCGGAGCGGGTAGGAATCGAACCTACTATCGGCACTTGTTAAGGCTATTCGCATTCTTCCTGCGGTTTCCACAGCTACAAACAGGCCGCCCCGTGCGCGCCGCATACCACCGTGTTATATCCGTTTACCATCTCAAGTTCCTCCTTTAGACTTCTCATTGCAATCAGTGTTTGAACCAGTGCAAGGAAGAGCGAAACTGTGTTGACTGGGATTCCGTTGAGTAGAAAAATGCTTGTCACCATAACCAACAATTGGAACGAATTCACTATAACACAGATTTTACGAAAATGCAATTGTTTGCGGTAGGGGCGGTCAAATCTCTACGGCCCTCTCGGTCGGGCAACGGCCCGGGGTCACGTGTGCGAAAAAGGCGAAATCAAAAGGGTAATTAAGGGAGGTGAACTCGGATGCCCACAAAATCGAATAACACGGGAGGGCGCGGCGGCGCAAGACCCGGTGCGGGAAGGAAGAAATCCGCAGTCAAGGACAAAGCCGAAAGCGGTAATCCCGGCGGCAGAAAACTTGAAGTGCTGGATATTCCCGAAGTCGAGGGTGTTGTCATGCCGAAGCCCCATGATTTTCTTTCCGCCGAGCAGCGGGACGGCAGAGTCCTGCAGGCGCAGGAAATTTACACGGAAACCTGGCAGTGGCTCAAAGGCATCGGCTGTGCCGCAAAGGTGTCGCCGCAGCTATTGGAGCGCTATGCCATGTGTTCCGCCCGCTGGGTGCAGTGCGAGGAAATGACCAACCGCATGGGTTTCCTCTCCAAGCACCCCACCACGGGAAAGCCGATCCCGTCTCCGTTTATTAACATCGGCATCAACTACATGAACCAGGCGGTTCGGCTCTGGAATGAGATCTTCCAGATCGTGAAAGAAAACTGCAGCACGGAATACGGCGAGTCTACGCCGCAGGATGACCTTATGGAACGCCTGCTCCGTGCGAGAAAGGGGTAACACCATGTTTGAAAAAGTAAATCCGTGCCACCCGGATAAGGTGGCAGACAGAATTGCCGGTGCGCTCGTTGACCTGGCATACAAGAAAGCAGAAAATCCCCGCATCGCTGTTGAAGTCCTCATCGGCCACGGTGTGTGCCACATCATTGCGGAAACTTCTGTTTCTCTGGACAAGGCGGGTGTCACCGCTGCCGTTCACCGCATTGCCGGAAATCTCACCGTGGACTATGTGGAAGTGCCACAGGACGGTCACCTTGCCGATAACCAGGCAGACGGCGTCCGCTGTGGCGATAACGGCATCTTCAAGGGAATGCCCGTGACTGAAGAGCAGAAAATGCTGTCGCAGATCGCACGGAACATTTTCTCCGTGTATCCAAATGACGGCAAGTACATCCTGGATGGCGACCGGCTCATCCTCTGTCAGAGCAATGCCGAGACACAGCATCTGCGCGAGATTTATCCCGATGCGGAGATCAACCCGCTCGGCGATTGGACGGGCGGCATCGATGTGGACACCGGCGTTGCCAACCGTAAGCTCGGTTCGGATATGGCCGACTCGGTGACAGGCGGCGGTCTGCACGGTAAGGATCTATCCAAGGCAGATGTGTCTGTCAACATCTATGCTTTTCTCAAAGCCCAGGAAACCGGCAAGCCCGTGACACTCTGCTGCGCTATTGGGGACGATGCCGTGGACGGCAGACCCTACGCCGAAATCGTGGAGATCGCCCGAAACTACATCCACTCGGTCGGCGGCTTCGAGAAATTTGCGGAATGGGGGCTGGTCTAATGAAAACAACGACCGAGATGCAGCTCGTACCTATCACGAAGCTGGTTCCCTATGTCAATAACGCCCGTACCCATTCGCCGGAGCAGATCAACAAACTCTGCTCCTCGCTCCGTGAGTTCGGTTTTATCAATCCTGTCATCATCGACCGTGACTATAGCGTTATTGCCGGTCACGGTCGTATTCTTGCCGCCAAGGAGGAAGGCATCGCCGAGGTGCCGTGCGTCTTTGCCGACCACCTCACCGAAGCCCAGAAGAAAGCCTACATCATTGCCGACAACCGCATGGCGATGGATGCCGGATGGGACGAAGCGCTTCTGCGTGTGGAGATCGAGTCCTTACAGGCGGCGGACTTTGACCCGCTCCTCACCGGCTTTGACGAGAAAGAACTGTCAAAGCTGTTTGACGACGGTAAGGACATCCAAGAGGATGATTTTGATGTGGATGCCGAGCTGCAAAAGTTGACCTTCACGAAGTCCGGCGACATCTGGACGCTGGGACGGCACCGGCTCATCTGCGGCGACAGTACAAAAGAGGAAACCTACACCGCACTCATGGACGGCCGCAAGGCGAACCTCGTTATTACCGACCCGCCCTACAATGTGAACTACGAGGGCAGTGCCGGGAAAATCAAAAACGACAACATGGCATCGGAGAAGTTTTTCGACTTCCTCTTCGATGCCTTTTCCAATATGGAGAAGGTCATGGCGGACGATGCCTCCATCTATGTGTTCCACGCCGACACTGAGGGGCTGAACTTCCGAAAGGCTTTTGACGCTGCTGGGTTCTATCTTTCCGGCTGCTGTATCTGGAAGAAGCAGTCCCTGGTGCTGGGACGCTCTCCGTACCAGTGGCAGCACGAGCCGTGCCTCTACGGCTGGAAGAAGAAAGGCAAGCACCAGTGGTACACCGGGCGCAAAGAGCCCACCATCTGGGAGTTCGACAAGCCCAAGAAAAACGGCGACCATCCTACCATGAAGCCAATTCCGCTGCTTGCCTATCCCATTCAGAACAGCTCTATGACAAACTCCGTGGTGCTCGACCCCTTCGGCGGCTCCGGTTCTACGCTCATTGCCTGTGAGCAGACCGACCGCATCTGCTATGCCATCGAACTGGATGAGAAGTTCTGCGACGTCATCGTAAAACGGTACATCGAGCAGGTCGGCTCGGATGAAAAGGTCAGCGTTCTGCGTGACGGCAAGGAATACAAGTATAGCGAGGTAGCGCCCCATGACGAATGACGCGCACAGCATTGTGTGGTCTGCACAGTCCCGCGACGAATAAATCTACATCATTCTCCTCATCTGAGCCTTGCTATTCAGAGCGTTCAGAGCGAATATGTGACTACCAAAAATCAAGGAGGTCACTTAAATGACGATTACAATTAACGCCCAGGGTGCGGAACGCAAGCGGCTGGTACAGACCATCGCACAGTGGCTCGGCTGTGAAGCCAAGTACCTGGGGGTTCCGTCCTGCGCCTACCAGGTGGACTGCTTCACCATCGACCGAAACGGCAGCCTTTCCTTTGACGACCATGCCGACAGCGAGGTCATTGAAAGATTGCTTGAGCATATCTACGATGAGGGCTTTGACATCGACCAGAGCCACACCGAGGATGAGGACGAGCCTTGCGCCGTCTGCGTTTCCATGCCGAAGAGCCTGTTCACCGACAGCAATCTGGAAAATCTCAAGGCACTCATCACAGCCAAGGGAAGTCTTATCAAGAAAGCCCTCGGAGTCGCTGACCTGCCATTGGAAGTTACCGACACGAAGGTATCCTTCCCTTGGTTCCCGGCGATTCCCACCCCGGACGAGATGAACGCCTACGACACCTTCATTTGCAAGCTGTGCGAAATGGCGCGGACGCAAAAGCGTGTAACTTCCACCGAGAAGCCCACCGGCAACGAGAAATATGCGTTTCGGTGCTTTCTACTTCGGTTGGGCTTCATCGGCGCGGAATACAAGGCCGCTCGAAAAATCCTGCTGAAGAACCTGTCCGGCTCTTCAGCTTTCAAAAACGGAGGTACAGAACATGAGATTTCCAAGTAAGGAAACGGTCGAGCGTATTCGCAAGGAATATCCGGTCGGCAGCCGTGTAGAGCTTGTTCGGATGGACGATCCCCAGGCACCGCCTGTCGGCACGAAAGGCACCGTGCGAGGTGTGGACGATATCGGCAGCATCATGGTTGCTTGGGATAACGGCTGCGGCTTAAGCGTGGCTTACGGCGAGGACATCTGCCGGAGGTGCGACAATGAATGAGAAAATCCGAGAGCAGATTCTTACCGTCCGCAAGACCGGATGCACTAATATGTTTGATGTGCTGATGGTACAGTACATTGCCAATGAGATGCGGTTTTACGAACTGGTGGTATTCCTCGAAGAACACCGCAGCGAGTATGTGCATTTCATCCTCACGGGAGAACCGCTGTAATATACACAGTTTCCACCCCCAATGATTGTGTAGTATATATCTCCGATGTAACTGGCTATATCCGTACTTCAGAGGTAATATACACTCACAACAAAACAAACGGAGGTACACAGTTATGTGGAAAGAAGGCAGCATCAGAGTTAACGGCGAGGTTTTTCACTACTGGATGAAGCAGTACGACAAAGGTTCCGAGTGGGGCATCGACGGCGGACGCATTTCCAAGCTAATGTTCAAGCGCAACGGATACATCGTCTGCAACTACGACAGAGGTTGGGACATCGAACCCGCCGATGAGAACACGCAGCTTGCGCTGGAGCTTCTGCTCCACAGCGAGAACTGGTAACCCAATAATTCCATAAAGAGGCTGAGCCGAAAGGCTCTTTCTCTCGTATATTCCGAAACAGCCACAGGGCTGTATTTTTTATGCCCAGGAGGTGGTCTCTACGAGAAAACTGAAAACATATAAGCCCACAAGGTTCATGGAGAAAACTTCCCACTATGATACGGACGCTGCGGATTACGCCGTCATGTTCATCGAGAGCCTCTGCCACACCAAGGGCACCTGGGCGAGAAAGCCTTTCGAGCTTATTGACTGGCAGGAACAGATCATTCGGGACATCTTCGGTGTTCTCAAGCCCAACGGCTATCGGCAGTTCAATACTGCCTACATCGAGATTCCGAAAAAGCAGGGCAAGTCCGAGCTTGCTGCTGCGGTGGCGCTTCTGCTCACCTGCGGTGACGGAGAGGAACGAGCCGAGGTCTACGGATGCGCTGCCGACCGTCAGCAGGCGTCCATCGTTTTCAACGTAGCAGCAGATATGGTGCGGATGTGTCCTGCGCTTTCAAAGCGGGTCAAGATACTGGATTCCCAGAAGAGGCTCATTTACCAGCCAACAGGCAGTATCTATCAAGTGCTTTCTGCCGATGTGGGCAACAAACACGGATTTAATACCCACGGCGTGGTGTTCGATGAGTTGCACACCCAGCCCAACCGCAAGCTCTTCGATGTTATGACCAAAGGCTCCGGCGATGCCCGTATGCAGCCGCTGTATTTCCTCATCACCACGGCCGGCAACGATACGAAATCCATCTGCTATGAGATTCACCAGAAAGCAAAAGATATCATCGAGGGTCGAAAGATCGACCACACCTTCTATCCCGTCATCTACGGTGCGGAGGAATCGGACGATTGGACGGACCCGAAGGTCTGGAAGAAAGCCAATCCCTCTCTCGGCATCACGGTTGGCATCGACAAGGTCAAAGACGCCTGCGAGTCGGCAAAGCAGAACCCCGGCGAGGAGAACTCCTTCCGACAGCTGAGACTCAACCAGTGGGTCAAACAGGCAATTCGCTGGATGCCGATGGACAAGTGGGACAAATGCGAGTTCGCCGTCAACGAGGATGATCTGGAAGGTCGCATCTGCTACGGCGGTCTGGACCTTTCGTCCACAACGGACATTACGGCGTTCGTTCTGGTGTTTCCGCCAGAAGATGAGAATGACAAGTACGTCATCCTGCCGTACTTCTGGATACCGGAGGACAACCTCGACCTGCGAGTCCGGCGTGACCATGTGCCATACGATGTGTGGGAGCGGCAGGGATATCTGCAGACCACCGAGGGCAATGTCGTTCACTACGGCTACATTGAGAAATTTATCGAAAGCCTGGGTGAGCGTTTCAACATTCGGGAGATTGCCTTCGACCGCTGGGGTGCTGTGCAGATGGTGCAGAACCTGGAAGGCATGGGCTTCACGGTTGTTCCTTTCGGACAGGGGTTCAAGGATATGTCCCCGCCCACTAAGGAGCTGATGAAGTTGGTGCTGGAGCAGAAAATCGCTCACGGAGGGCATCCCGTTCTACGCTGGATGATGGACAACATCTTCATCCGCACCGACCCTGCTGGCAATATCAAACCGGACAAGGAGAAATCTACGGAGAAAATCGATGGTGCCGTTGCCACCGTTATGGCCCTTGATCGGGCCATCCGATGCGGCAACGACACTATCGAGTCGGTCTATGACAGCAGAGGGCTGCTGTTTTTATAAATTGCCTGTTAGCGAAATTCTGATGTCAGTTCTGAGGTGTACTCCCATACTCGATGCCACTGGTTCTTAAAACGGGAGTACAGCTCACCAGCGATTTCCTTCATTGGGCAGGTATACCGGCACCCCATATTTGTTATTTGAACCCAGTCACAGGCGTAATTGATACAAAGTACCAATATTGTTAATCACTCCGTTTCGATCACTTCATAATCGGGGTCTTCATAATCCTCCAAAGGGTAGTCACCTGGGTTAGACATATAAAGTGTCTCCGCACCTTCCCGTGAACAGGAGATCATGTAGTCCCCGTACTCTTTTGCCTCCTCTTCGGAATCGAAGAGTTCATCCTCTTCCTCCTCGGTACCATCGGGGTATTTCATAAGGAGTTTGAATTTACGACAAGAATCATCACCCAGGGATTCCGGCTCAAAGTCATCTGTCGATTCATCAGAGTCGCTGGTTCCCTTTGTAGCCAAGTATGCAGCGCCCACCGCTACACCGATAATGCCAACAATTTTTGCCCCATCCTTAAGGCGCTCCATCCACTTGGCTTTGCGCTTTTCACGGCAATCGGGGCAGAGCTTCTGTTTTGTACCCGGCTCAAGCACTGCACCACAGTCGCGGCAAACAACAGTGTGAGTTGTTTCATCTGGCAAAGGTTCAATAGGTGTCACATGAAGACTCTCAGCGTTGAATGCCCCAATGGGGTACTCACTAATATATCCAGACACTGCGAAGGATCGTCCGCAGCTATGGCACTGACACTCTATATTCTCAAATTCGTAAATTACCTCATCGCCCATCTGCCGTTCGGAAGTGGAAACAGTTCCTTCATCCTCCAAGTCGATGCGATTTTTTGCTTTGCAATAGGGGCATTCAACAACACGTTGTAGACTAATGCGGTCATCTTCCCACGATGTGTCATCCCCAATTTCTTCTGCTGCCTGCCGGAGTTTTACCTTTTCGCAGTACTCCAGCAGAGCTTTTCTAAAGATTTCAGACTTGGGAACGCCAGTCGCATTGCTGGAAAAAGCAAGCATTTCATCTTCTTTATCATTGAGACGGACACGGTATTGCTTTTCACGACTGTCTCTCTTTTTGGGCCTACCAAGCATTTAATCATCTCCTTCGCTTTAATGGATATCCAGAAATTCTGTAATCAAAGGATACATCTTTCTTCTCGCTCTGTCAAGTATGTGAATATCCAAAAACAAAAAGAAAGTGAGGTCAAGTCAATGGGCATCTTTTCTGGCTTATTCAAATCTCGTGACAAGCCCCAAAACCGGACATCCGGCAGCGGGTACAGCTTCTTCTTCGGCGGCACAACTTCTGGCAAAACAGTGACTGAGCGCTCTGCTATGCAGATGACTGCCGTGTATTCCTGTGTCCGCATTCTGTCGGAAGCTGTCGCAGGACTGCCGCTTCATCTATACAAATACACGGACAGCGGCGGCAAGGCTATGGCTCACGACCATCCGTTGTATCGGCTACTCCACGATGAGCCGAACCCGGAGATGAGTTCCTTTGTGTTCCGCGAAACCCTCATGACGCACCTGCTCCTCTGGGGCAACGCCTATGCGCAGATCATCCACAATGGTAAGAACGAGATCGTGGCTCTGTACCCGCTTATGCCGAACAGGATGTCGGTGGACAGAGACGAGAGTGGGCGGCTGTACTATACCTATTACCGAGGGTCGGATGAAGCCATCAAGGATAAAGAATTCGCCGTAACGCTTCAGCCCACGGATGTGCTGCATATCCCCGGTCTGGGTTTTGACGGGCTAGTGGGCTACAGTCCCATCGCTATGGCGAAGAATGCCATCGGCATGGCTATCGCCTGTGAGGAGTATGGCGCGAAATTCTTCGCCAACGGTGCCGCACCGGGCGGTGTGTTGGAACACCCCGGCACGATCAAAGACCCGCAGCGTGTGCGGGAAAGCTGGCAGTCCACCTTCGGCGGCAGCGGCAACGCCAATAAGATTGCCGTACTGGAAGAAGGTATGAAATATACGCCAATCGGCATTTCGCCGGAGCAGGCACAGTTTCTCGAAACACGAAAATTCCAAATCAATGAAATTGCTCGAATTTTCCGAGTTCCGCCCCACATGGTCGGCGACCTGGAAAAATCGAGCTTTTCTAATATTGAGCAGCAGTCCCTTGAGTTTGTGAAATACACCCTTGACCCCTGGGTCATCCGCTGGGAGCAATCAATCCAGCGGTCGCTTTTGTCCAAGGACGAAAAAGCTGTGTATTTTGTGAAGTTCAATCTGGAAGGCTTGCTTCGCGGCGATTACCAGAGCCGCATGAACGGGTACGCCATCGGCCGCCAGAACGGCTGGATGTCCGCCAACGACATCCGAGAGTTGGAAAACCTCGACCGTATCCCGGCAGAGGATGGCGGCGATTTGTACCTCATTAACGGCAATATGCTCCCGCTGAAAAATGCCGGGGCTTTTGCAAATACACCTACCGATGACGGAAAGGAGGAAAAAACCGATGAAGAAATTTTGGAATTGGAAGAACCAGACGGAGACAGCGGAAAGGACGCTGTTCCTGAACGGAACCATCGCCGAGCAAAGCTGGTTTGACGATGATGTCACCCCGCAGCTTTTCAAGGACGAATTGATGTCCGGCAGCGGCAACATCACCGTCTGGATCAACAGCCCCGGCGGCGACTGCGTGGCGGCGGCTCAAATCTACAATATGCTCATGGATTATAAGGGCGATGTGACCGTGAAAATCGATGGCATTGCGGCATCCGCAGCGTCCGTCATCGCTATGGCAGGCACGAAGGTGCTGGTGTCCCCGGTGTCCATGCTCATGATCCACAACCCCATGACGGCGGCATTCGGCAATTCGGAGGAAATGCAGAAAGCTATCGAGATGCTCTCAAGTGTTAAGGATTCTATTATAAACGCCTATGAAATCAAGACGGGGCTTTCCCGTGCCAAGCTCTCGCACCTCATGGATGCCGAAACTTGGATGGACGCAAACAAGGCTGTGGAACTCGGCTTTGCGGACGGGATCATGAGCCGCGCCGATGAGACTGAGGACATAGCCGCACCCACCGTTTCCATGCTGTATTCCAAGGCAAACGTGGTGAACTCCCTCATGGAGAAGATCGCCGCAAAGTGCGCCATTGAACCCAAACCCAACCGTACACAAAAAGCCACCGATTTGATGGAACGGCTCAACCTTATTAAAAACTGGAGGTAATGCAATATGACAATCAATGAACTGCGTGAAAAGCGCAACCAGGCTTGGAACGCTGCAAAGGCATTTGTGGAGACCAAGCGTGACAAGGACGGTCTGCTTTCCGATGAGGATTCTGCGACCTATGCCCAGATGGAAAAGAAGGTTCAGGACTACGGCACTGAAATCGAGCGCATGGAGGCTATGGCAGCGATGGAGGCTCAGCTTTCCAAGCCCACTTCTGCGCCCATCACCGAAAAGCCCCTGAACGGAAAGACCACCGAGGATAAGCAGCCTAAGAGCTTCCGTGCCACCGATGCCTACCGCAGCGGTATGCTCAACGCTCTGCGTACCAACTTCCGTCAGATCAGTAATGTGCTGCAGGAGGGCATCGATGCCAATGGCGGCTATCTGGTGCCGGATGAGTATGACAGCCGTCTCATTCAGGTGCTCAACGAGGAAAACGTTATGCGTTCTCTCGGCACTGCTATCACCACCAGCGGTGAGCACAAAATCAACATCGCAGCCACCAAGCCTGCGGCTGCGTGGATCGAGGAGGGCGGCGCACTGACTTTCGGTGACGCTACCTTCGACCAGATCATCCTGGATGCCCACAAGCTCCATGTTGCTGTAAAGGTGACCGAGGAGCTGCTCTACGATAACGCATTCAATCTGGAAAACTACATTCTGGAGCAGTTCGGCAAGGCTCTGGCCAATGCCGAGGAGGATGCGTTCATCAACGGCACCGGCACCGGTCAGCCCCTGGGTATTCTCGCCGAAACCGGCGGCGCACAGGTCGGGGTGACAACGAAATCTTCTGGCAAAGTGGCAGCCGACGAGGTAATCGATCTGGTGTACTCCCTTAAGCGTCCCTACCGTAAGAACGCCGTGTTCCTTGCCAACGATGTCTGCGTCGCAGAGCTCCGCAAGCTGAAGGACAGCACGGGTCAGTATCTGTGGCAGCCCTCTCTGCAGGCGGGTGAGCCTGACCGTGTGCTGGGTTACAAGGTTTACACCTCTGCGTATTTCCCTGTCCCTGCTCCCGGCAAGGCCGCAGTCGCATTCGGCGACTTCAGTTACTACAACATCGGTGACCGTGGCTCTCGTTCTATTGCGGAACTGAAGGAGCTGTTTGCTGGAAATGGCATGGTCGGCTTTGTCGCAAAGGAGCGTGTGGACGGAAAGCTGGTGTTGCCCGAAGCAGTCAAGCTGCTCAAAATGGCATCTGCCTGATGAGAGGAGGCGGCGGTGATGGACGAGCTTCTTTCCAAAGTGAAAGCCAACCTTATCCTGGAACACACGGCGGATGATGCCTTGCTGAAAAGCTACATCACCGCCGCTGTTTCTTACGCCGAAAGCTACCAGCACATCCCGGAGGGGTTCTATAAGGAGAATCCCATGCCAGCCACCACAGAGCAAGCCGTCATTATGCTGTCGTCCCACTTCTATGAAAGCCGGGACGGCAGCACGGGCGGCTTCTTTGCGGATAACACCGGAGCGGCACAGCAGGTGTGGAACACGGTCAATCTGCTGCTCCGCTTGGATAGGCGGTGGCAGGTATGAGTTTTGGAAAAATGAACGGCTTTGCCGACATCGTAGAAACCCGTCAAATCAAGGACAGCGAGGGCTTCATCCATTCCGAGGATGAAGTCCTCGCTTCCGTCCGTGTGTACCGGGAAGGCCGGCACGGCAGTCAGCGTTGGGCGAACCTCGCTGCATTCAGCGAAGCGACCGACCTGTTCCGCTTTCGGTGTATTCCTGGGCTGACGGTCACTACCGACCATTTTCTCATCTGCGATGACTGCCGCTACGACATTGTGTCCGTAGAGAATGTCAAAGGCCGTGGGATGTACATCGAGGTTTTAGCGAAAAGGAGTGAACCCACCATTGGCAAAAGCTGAAATGAAAATGCCGGAGGATTTTCTCCTGAAGATCTCCAAGCTCGGCAGCAACTTTGACAGTGTGGCAGATACCATCCTGCAGGCCGGTGGCGAAGTCGTGCTGAAGAAGGTCAAAAGCAATCTCTCATCCGTTATCGGCAGAGGGACAAAGTTCAAATCCCGCACCACGGGCGAACTGGAGGGCGCACTCGGCCTTTCTCCCTCCAAGCTGAACCGGGACGGTAACCACGACATCAAGGTCGGCTTCGCAGAACCCCGCTCGGACGGCGGCAGCAACGCCAAACTTGCCAACATTCTCGAATACGGCAAGCACGGTCAGCCTGCAAAACCGTTTCTGAAACCTGCGAAAACGGCGTCCCGGCAGGAATGCATCGATGCCATGACCAAGGCACTGGATGAGGAGGTGGAAAAGCTGTGAGCCTGCTATCCGATTTACAAACCATCGCAAAAAGTTGTGGGGCTCCCGTTGAAACGGGTGTGTTCTCCGGCAAAGCACTGGACACATATCTGGTCATCACGCCGCTGTCGGACAACTTCGAGCTTCACGCCGACAACGCTCCCGGCTGCGAAACGCAGGAGGCACGGCTGTCCCTCTTCACAAAGGGCAGCTACACCAAACTGAAAAATACACTCGTCCGTGCCTTACTGGGCGCGAACTTTTATATTACCGACCGCCGGTACATCGGCTTTGAGACCGAGACCGGCTATCATCACTACGCCATTGACGTGGCGCAAATCTACGAACTGGAGGAATAAGTTATGGCGACTATCGGTCTTGACAGACTGTATTACGCAAAAATCACCGAAAACGACGCCGGTGAGGAAACCTACGGTACGCCGTCCCAGCTTGCCAAAGCCATCTCCGCTGACCTTTCGGTGGAACTGGCAGAGGCAACTCTATACGCCGACGACGGTGCTTCGGAGATCGTAAAGGAATTCAAATCCGGCACGCTCTCCCTCGGCATTGACGATATCGGCTCTACGGCGGCATCCGACCTCACGGGTGCAACCATCGACAAAAACAAGGTGCTGATTTCCGCATCCGAGGACGGCGGCGACCCTGTGGCGGTGGGCTTCCGCGCCAAGAAGTCCAACGGCAAGTACAAGTATTACTGGCTGTACCGCGTGAAATTCGGTATTCCGGCGACGAACCTTGCCACCAAGGGCGACAGCATTACCTTCTCCACGCCGACCATTGAAGGCACCATTCTGCGCCGCAACAAGGCAGACGCAGGCGGCAAGCACCCGTGGAAAGCGGAGGCACTGGAGGGCGATGTGACCGCTGCGACTATCACGAACTGGTATAAGGAAGTCTATGAGCCGACCTATACCACGACACCCGAAAAACAAGGTTAACGGAGGTAACGCACAATGGATAACGAAAGAACCGCAGTTATCAACATCGGTGACGAGGAGTACACGCTGCTCCTCACAACCAAAGCCACCAAGGAGATCGCCGGTCGCTATGGCGGGCTGGAAAACCTCGGCGAGAAGCTGATGAAGTCCGAGAACTTTGAAATGGCCATCGGAGAGATCGTGTGGCTCATCACGCTTCTGGCAAATCAGAGCATCCTCATTCACAACCTCAAGGATAAAGAGCATCCCAAGGAGCTGCTCACGGAGGATGTGGTGGAGCTTCTGACCACGCCCCTCGACCTCGCCGGATACAAAACCGCCATTACGGAGGCGCTCTACAAGGGCACCAAGCGGAATGTGGAAAGCGAGAAAGACGCAAAAAACGCGCAAGTCGGGTAACGGTCTCCGATGCGGAGCTGTTTACCCAGCTTCTTTATTACGGCCTTGCCCACCTGCATCTCAGCCAGGATGAGGTGTGGCTGATGCCGTTTGGTCTGCTGCTGGACTTATGGGAGTGCCACAAGCAGTATAACGGGCAGGCCTCCCCGGCACGAGAGCATTACATCGACGATATTATCCCGGACGGCATTTGACCCATATCGGGCAGCTTCACCTCGAACTTAGTCCGTTTCCGTCACAACTTCTTTGTGAACTTTTTCGTATAGCCTTGATATTTTTCAAAAATCGTGGTATACTACACATAGAAGTTCGGACGGTTTCGTCCTAAGTACGAGGTGAAATGCATGGTTAAACGAGATTCCTATATGAACCGACTGATCCACAGTATGTGGAACGGCGAGATAAAGGTCATCACAGGCATACGCAGATGCGGCAAGTCCGTACTGCTTTTCGATCTGTTTTTCGAGTATCTTCTTTCGCAGAACGTTTCGGAAGATCATATTTTGAAAATCGAACTGGATCAGCGGCGGTACTATAAGTTCAGAAATCCGATCACTCTGTGCGAATATGTAGAAAGCACCGTCCGGGACAGGAAGGATGAAAAATTCTATCTGTTCATTGATGAGGTGCAGTTCACCACGAAAGTAGTGGACAAGGAAAACGGCGGCATCGAGGTTACCATCTACGATATGCTGAACGAACTCAAGGCATATAAAAACCTTGATGTTTATGTCACCGGCAGTAACTCCAAAGGGCTGTCGAAAGATATCGCAACAGAGTTTCGCGGTCGTGCTACACAGATCCATGTGTTCCCTTTGTCATTTGCGGAGTTTTATTCTGCCGTGGGCGGCGACGAGCAAAAAGCGCTGGATACCTATATGCTCTATGGCGGTATGCCTAGACTTTTAGCACTGGAGGATGACAAAGATAAGAAGGATTATCTGACCTCCCTCTACAGCGAATTGTATGTCAAGGATATTGTGGAGCGAAACGGCATCGAGCGCGAGGATGTTCTGAATGATATTCTGGACTTCCTTGCTTCGCAGATCAGTTCGCTGACGAATCCGACCAATATTGCAAATGCCATCGCGTCCATGAAGAACGAAAAAATCAATCCCGCGATGGTTTCAAACTATGTACAGTATGTTATCGACTCTTTCCTCATTTCAATGGCAAAGCGATACGATGTCAAAGGAAAGACCTATTTCAAGTATCCGAACAAATACTACTATACGGATATCGGGCTTCGGAACGCACGGCTGAATTACCGCCAGTATGATCCCGGTCATATCATGGAAAACATGATCTACAACGAACTTCTGCGGCGCGGGTACTCTGTTGATGTCGGTGTGGTCTGCGACCGCGCAGGCGACAGCAAGGTTCAGAAAGAGATCGACTTTGTGGTAAACGATGCAGATAAAAAAATCTATATTCAGTCCGCTTTCCGCATGGATACCGATAAAAAGGAATTCTCCGAGCTGGCATCGCTGATGCTTACCAAGGATTTCTTCAAAAAGATTATCGTTCGCATGGATGTGCCGCACAATTTTTATGACGACAACGGCATCTTCCACTGCAATCTGATCGACCTACTGCTTGGCCGGGTAGAATTGTTCTGACAAAATAACTCATATATCTACGAGGAGTGACCTTTCGGGGACACTCCTTTTTCATACCATCAGTCACGCTTTCATCGAAAACTTCGGACGGTGTCGTCCCAACTTCTCGGTGAGAGGGTGCTTTTTTCATGCCATCCACAAGGAGGTGACGGTACATGGCAGACAGTTTCGGACTGAAGATCGGTCTTGAGGGCGAAAAGGAATTCAAAAAAGCGCTGGCGGACATCAACCAGTCCTTCAAGGTGCTCGGCTCCGAAATGAAACTCGCCACCTCTCAGTTCGATAAAAATGACAAATCCGTGGAGGCTCTCGCCGCACGGAATAAGGTGCTGCGAAAAGAGATCGATGAGCAGACTACAAAAATCGAAACTCTTCGCAAGGCTCTGCAGAATGCCGCCACCTCCTTTGGAGAGAACAACCGCCGCACCCAGAACTGGCAGATCCAACTCAACAATGCCGAAGCCGCCCTCAACGATATGAACCGTGAGCTGGACGAGAACGAGAAAGCCATCAAGGAGGGCGGCAAAGCCGCAGAGGAATCCGGCAGTAAGTTTGAAGGCTTCGGCAAAGTTCTCAAAACCGTAGGTGTGGCGCTCGGCGCAGTGGCCGTTGCCGCAGGTGCCGCCGCCGTGAAGCTCGGCAAAGAGGTCATCGCCGCCTATGCAGACTACGAGCAGTTGGTCGGCGGTGTGGATACCTTGTTCAAGGACTCCTCGCAGGAGATCCAGCGGTATGCCGCCAACGCATACAAAACGGCAGGGCTTTCTGCCAACGAGTACATGGAGACGGTCACGGGCTTCTCCGCAAGCCTGATCCAGTCTCTCAGCGGCGATACCGAAAAAGCCGCAAAGTATGCGGATATGGCAATCACGGATATGTCCGATAACGCCAACAAGATGGGCACGGATATGTCCTCCATTCAGAATGCCTATCAGGGTTTTGCCAAGCAGAACTACACGATGCTCGACAACCTCAAACTGGGCTACGGCGGCACGAAGCAGGAAATGGAGCGACTGCTCACCGATGCGGAGAAGATATCCGGTGTCAAGTACGACATCTCCTCCTACGCAGATGTGGTGGAAGCCATCCATGTCATGCAGGAGAGCATGGACATTGCAGGAACGACCGCCAAGGAAGCGGAAGCCACTATTTCCGGCTCTGTCAATGCGCTGAAATCCGCCGTGTCGAACCTCATCGTAGGCTTTGGTGATGCGGACGCTGACATGGAGCTGCTGTGCAACAACATGGTGGATGCCTTCAAGACCGTGGTGGCGAACATCACCCCGGTTATTGAGAACATCGTGGCGGCTCTGCCCACAGCGCTGGACGCTCTGCTGACGGCTGTGGGTGAACTGCTGCCCACACTGCTGGAAGCAGTCACCGAACTCTTCTCGCAGGTGCTGGAAACGCTTCTGTCCCTGCTTCCGCAGCTTATCCCGGCGGCGGTGTCCGCACTTATGACCATCGTGAACACGCTAATTGAGAATCTGCCCCTGCTCATTGATGCGGCAGTTCAGTTGGTGTCCACGCTGGTGACAGGAATTGCGGATGCATTGCCCACGCTCATCCCGGCAGCGGTGCAGGCTATCGTCACCATTGTGCAAGGGCTGGTGGACAGCCTGCCGATGCTCCTTGACGCAGCCTTACAACTTATCACGGGACTGGCGCAAGGACTTCTTGACGCAATCCCCGTGTTGATCGCCGCTCTGCCGGAGATCATCAACGGTATCATTACCTTCTTACTGGATTCGATTCCTCAGATTATCGAAACAGGCATTCAGCTTCTGACCTCGCTGGTGACTGCATTGCCGGAGATCATCACGGCAATCGTGGAAGCTATCCCGAAAATCATTGACGGCATTATCAATGCTGTGCTGAATGCGATACCGCTCATTATTCAGGCAGGCATCGACCTGCTGATTTCTCTCATTCAAGCCCTGCCGCAGATCATCACGACCATCGTGCAGGCGATTCCGCAAATCATCTCCGGCATTGTCAATGCTCTGGTCGGAAACATCGATAAAATCATCATGGCAGGTGTGCAGTTGTTCGTTGCGCTGATTGAAAACCTGCCCACCATCATCGTGGAGATCGTCAAGGCCGTGCCGCAGATTATTGCGGGCATCGTGAAAGCCTTCGGCTCTCTGATGTATAAAATCGTAGAAATCGGCGGCAACATCGTCAAGGGACTGTGGAGCGGTATTACCCAGCTTACCTCGTGGCTGTGGGACAAGGTGTCCGGGTGGATTTCCTCCATCTGGGACGGTATCTGCGATTTCTTCGGTATCCATTCGCCCTCAAAGGAAATGGCATGGGTCGGTGAAATGCTGGTCAAAGGCTTGTCCGGATCCATTGAAGATAACGGCGATGAAGCGGTCAAAGCCGCAGAAGGAATGGCGGAGGACATCAACGGCGTCATGGGCGACCTTGCTCACGATATGCAGACGGCTCTGCCCACCGACTTTGACGTGAACGGCTCGATCCGCTCTGCCGTGGACGGTGTGGTCGGCAAGGCGGCATCCACTTTCACCGTTGCCCTGAACATTACGAACTTCAACAATTACAACAGTGAGGATATCCGTCAGCTCACCTCCGAAGTCATGGAAACGGCGAATCAGTTCGCCCAGCGGAAAGGAGTGATATTCGCATGACCTATTTCACCTACAACGGCCGCAGTTCCGCTGATTTCGGTCTGCATATCGAGAAGAAGGATGTGTTCTCCGCACCGGAGTACGATGCGGAGTTCATTTCCATTCCCGGCAGGAGCGGTGACATCATCAATCCGAACCGCCGCTTTGCCAACATCAAAGTGACCTACACGGTGTTCCTCGCACGGAAGAACGTAGCCGCCCTTGCATCCGACCTGCGGGACATCAAAGGCTGGCTGTACTCCGAGCCAGACAGATACCACGAACTCACCGACTCTTACGATGCGGAGTATTTCCGCTACGGCGTCATCTCCGGCAGTCTGGACATTGAGGAGCAGCTGAGCAAGGTCGGCAGCTTTACCGTGACCTTCAACTGCAAGCCTTTCAAATACAGCTTTGCGGGGCAGGAAACGGTGTCGGCTGACGCTTCCGAACTGACGATTACCAATCCAACTGCTTTTGAAAGTAAGCCGTATATCAAACTCTATGGCAGCGGTACGGTCACGCTCAACATCTCATCGGGCGGAAGCACAACTTCGTGGACGATTTCAGCTATTAACGAGTACATCGAAATCGACAGTGAGCTGATGAACTGCTTCAAAGGCACCATGCTCAAAAATGATGTGGTCAAAGGGGCTGAGTTTCCGGTTTTCAAGTCGGGTATTTGCACCATTAACTGCAACGGCGATGTGTCAAGGATTGAGGTCATTCCAAGGTGGTGCTGTTTATGATTCCTGTACTTTACTCCGCAAACACTACGGATTTCTCGACCTTCGGTCTCGGTGTGCTGACGGATACCATTTTCTGCGAAGTCACTGAAGAGCGAAACGGTGTGTTCGAGTGCTTACTCAAATACCCGGTCAGCGGTCAGCACTATGGGCTTATCACCAAAGAGTGCATCATCAAGGCAAAACCCAATGACACCGCCGCCGACCAAGCGTTCCGTATTTACCGCATCACGAAGCCCTTAAACAGCATCGTTACCATCTACGGACAGCACATCTCGTATGACCTTGCCAATGTGCCGGTGATGCCGTTTTCGACGGAGAGCCGTTCTCCGCAGCTTATCCTCTCGCAGCTTCTTGCCGGAGATACACGCTTCACGGGCCGGACGGACTACTCGGATGCAAAGGCATTCTCTGTTGCCCAGCCGAAAAGTGTCCGCGCCTGCCTCGGCGGTACGGAAGGCTCCATGCTCTCCAAATGGTACGGCGAGTTTGAGTGGGACAACTTCACGGTAAAGTTCCATTCGCACCGTGGGCAGAAGACCGGCGTGGTCATTGAATACGGCAAGAACCTCACCGCCTTGGAGCAGGACGAGGACAACAGCGGCGTGTATACCGCATTGCTCCCGTATGCCATATACACGCCGGAAGGCTCGGACACCGAAATGGTGATCACGCTGCCGGAGGTCACGCTCCCCATTGTGACCTCGGAGATCGTCCGGGCGAAAACGCTCATCATGGATTTCTCCGACCAGTTTGACGGAGTTGTGACCGAGGAAGCCCTCCGAGCGAAAGCCAACAGCTACATCAAAGCAAATCCGCTGGGTGCGACCATCCCTACGGTGAAGGTGTCCTTTGAGCCGCTCTGGAAACAGCCGGAGTATTCGGCACTCTTGGCGCGGGTCAATCTCTGTGATACCGTCACCATTCGGCACTCGCTGCTGGGCGTCAGCGTGTCGGCTATGGTCATTGAAACCGTGTACGACACCCTCGCCGAACGATACAAGAGTATTTCTCTCGGTCAAAGCAAGTCCAGCATGATCACCACCATCTCCGAGGTGCAGTCCACGGTCGATAAGGTGGAGTCCGCAGTGGGACGCTTTCCGAAACTGCTCCAAACCGCCATCGGCAAGGCTACAGGGCTTATCACCGGCCAGAGCGGCGGCTATGTGGTCATTCACACCAGCGAGGAAAACGGACAGCCCTATGAACTGCTCATTCTGGACGCTCCCTCTATTGATGAAGCCGTAAATGTCTGGCGTTGGAATGTGGGCGGCTTGGGCTTTTCCCATAACGGCTACAACGGCCCCTATGAAACTGCCATCACGGCAGACGGTCAGATCGTCGCGGACTTCATCACCTCCGGCTCCTTGGTGGCGAACACCATCAAGGCTGGTGTCATTCAGTCACAGGATGACTCGTCCTGGTGGGACTTGGAGAGCGGCGAGGTTGTGCTTCGAGCCTATGTTTCGACCGATGAATTTGCAGAGAAAACAGCCTATCTCCAGCAGAATGTGGATGGGCTGAACAGCTATGTGGCGACTCTTACCGAAACTATGGAGTCGGTTTCCAACGACCAAGGCATACTGGAAGAGCGGCTGCGAAGCTCCGAAAGCAAAGTATCTCAGCTTCAGCACACGGTGGAAGGCTTGTCCGTCACCATGCAGGAGCAGTACATCGGCGGCATCAACTATGTGCAAAACTCTTCCGGCCTGAACGGCATCACGGATGATTGGAGCTATTCCGGCACCGTAAAAACGGATGCCTCCACGGACACCCAGAACAACACCGTTTCCGACTCCTGCTTTGTGCTGGGAGCTTACTCCTCGCTGTCGCAGTACATCCGAGGGGTAGTTCCCGGCACTTATACAGTTTCCGTTCGCGCCAAGAAAACCTCGACCATGTCCGGGCATTTCTATGTGACCTACAACGGAAACAAAACTGCGTATCTCTTCAATAAGAGCACCGCTTTTGACTGGACGGATTTTACCGTCACGCTCACCGATGTGACCGACCCCACGCTGCGCGTCTACTGCTACTGCCGGAATGCATCCATTTATCTGGCGGACATTATGATCACCGAAGGTGCGATCCCACGAAAGTGGACGCCTGCACCCAACGAGATCTATACGCAAGAGGTCAAAATCGACAAGCGCGGTATTGAGGTGTCCAACAGCGCATCGTCCCAGCGAACAGTCATCACGAACACGGAGTTTGCCGGTTACTACAACGATGAGGTGATTTTCACCCTGAACAAAGATGAAACACAAACCAAGAAAACCACGGTGGACGGCGATTTGACCGTGGGCAAGACGAAGTTCGTTCCCATGCCGATAGCGTCCGATGGGCTGAATATCGTCATTCTGGACTAAAGGAGGTAAGGCTATGGCAATGACAGGCGGCGCTGCCTATTTGGTGAAATCCGAAAGGACGAATTACGGCTCCAACAGCTGGACGACTGACCTGTACATCTATGTAAAGGTTATTTCCCAGAACGTAGTCGCAAACACATCCACCATTGCGTTGGGTATGTATGTCTATTCCCAGTATTCCATTGCGTGGTCGGACTTTGGCACAAACGGCACTTCCTACATCGGCACAGCCACCTCCGGTGCGAACTGCTTCACCTTTACCAATGGGCAAAGCGGCAGCGGCACGAAGTGGCTGGTGGAGGACAAGCAGGTTACGGTATCCCACAACAGCAACGGTACGCTGACCCTTCCGATTTACTGGCACTGGGGTGTCAACAGCCCGTGGGGTCAGTACACAGGACCCTCCGGCAGCTACAATGTGACGCTGAGCACCATCGACCGTGTTGCACCCACCGTGACCTTTTCCGTTTCGAGCATCACCGCAAACGGCTTTAAAATCTCTGCAAACTCCACCTCAACAGCGGATATCTGGCAGTACAGCACCAACGGCGGCTCCACATGGATGACATTCTCAACATCGGCATCCACCAGTGCCAGCGTAACGTTGTCCTCGCTTTCGCCGAACACAAACTACACGGTGAAGGTGCGGGCACGGCGGCAGTACAACCAAGTCTATGGTACATCCGGCGGCTCAACGGTGAAAACGCTGGGCGGCGCAGTGGTGAACAGTGTCAGCACGGTGACTGCAGACAATGCCAGAGTGACCATCACCATCAATGTCACCGTGTACGAACCGTCTTACATCAATTCTCTGGCGATCAAAAGCGGGAACACGACCCTCCTGACCGTTACCGGGCTTGCATGGACGAAGGGTACGGCGAACCGCTCGGTCACCCTGTCATCGGCACAGAGAACCACGCTGCTCAATTGGATGGCTTCAATAAAGTCCTTCACCGGCACCTTTGCCGTTTCCTCCTTCAGCGGCTCAACGCAGATCGGCAGCACCTCAAGCAAGACTGCTACGGTGCAGACTACGGCGGCAAACTCCGCACCGACTCTCAGCGATTTCACTTATGAGGATAGCTATGCGGTCACGAAGAGCATTACAGAGAACAATCAGCTATTCATTCAAGACTGCTCGACGCTGAAGGTCACTCCCGGAACAGCCACCGCAAAGAACGGCGCATCCATCTCAAACTACACAGCAGCCTGCAACGGTCTGTCCGCATCCAGTTCCAGCGGCTCTGCCATCACGCTCGGAAAGATCACCAAGTCCGGCAGCGTGATAGTTACGCTTACGGTTGTTGATTCCCGCGGCTACACCGCTACGCTGACGAAGACCATCACGGTCATTCCGTACTCTGCGCCCAAAATGTACTCGGCAACGCTCCGGCGAACCAACGACATCGAGCCGGAGATGCAGCTCAAGTTCAGCGGCTCAATTGCGGCCATATCTGTGAACGGAACGCAGAAAAACAGCGTGGTCTACGCACGGTATCGGTATAAGAAAACCAGTGATGCCGATTATAGCGGCTTTACCAGTATAATTGCCGGACTTACCCAGAGCGGCACCTCATTCAGTTACTCCAACCTTGAGCTGTGCAACCTGGATGCTAACAGCTCCTATGACTTTCAGCTACAGATTCAAGACAAGCTCTATTCCCAGAGCAGTCTGGATCTGTATTTTGTTGTACCACAGGGTACGCCGCTGATTGCACTGCGGAAAAAGAAGGTAGGCATCAACACACCGAATCCGCAGGCTGCGTTGGATGTGGCGGGAGATATGCGTGTGTCAGGTGGTCTGCGTGTGGGCGGAGCATCCCTTGCCGACTTTGTCATACAGCAAGGAACCAGCGGAATCTGGTCTTTCCGAAAGTGGAAGAGCGGCATGGCAGAGTGTTGGGGTGCGTACAACTTCACCGTTGCCATAACATCCGCCTGGGGTGCGGTATATGAAAGTGGTCTGATTTCGCTCCCGACGTTTCCGTTTACATTCGCAGCCATCCCAACGGTGTTCTTCTCCTCCGGCAACGGCAATGCTGCTTTTTTCGTTGAACGAGGAAACGGCGAGACACGAACAACTACCACAAGTCCCGGTAAGTTCTATGCGATGCGCCCGGTTTCGACCGGCTCAAGCAACTACCAAATCACCATATACGCAATCGGAAAAGTGTGACGCTTTTTTGGCGTCACTTTTTTATACGCAAATTCAACATTCAAAGGAGGACAACAACATGAAAGAATTCTGGACGACCATTCAGGTAGCCTTTGCGGCAGTAGGCGGTTGGCTCGGTTGGTTTATGGGCGGGTGCGACGGCCTGCTTTATGCGCTGCTGGCATTCGTCGTGCTCGACTACATCACCGGTGTCATGTGTGCCATTGTGGATCACAAGCTGTCAAGTGAGATTGGTTTCAAGGGGATTTTCAAAAAGCTCCTAATTTTTGAGCTGGTCGGCATCGGACACATCATCGACGCACAGGTCATCGGCAACGGCAGCGTTCTGCGAACCGCCGTGATTTTCTTCTATATCTCCAACGAGGGCATCTCGCTGATTGAAAATGCGGGGCATCTGGGACTGCCCATTCCCGAAAAACTGAAATCCGTGCTGGAGCAGCTTCATGACCGTGCGGAAAGGGAGGACAAATAATATGGCTTACACGAACAGCCCTCTGGTGTCCTACACCAAACTCAGCCCGAACCATTCCGGGCAGCGCACCCACAACATTGACCGCATCACGCCTCACTGCGTGGTGGGTCAGTGCTCGGTGGAAACTCTGGGCAATATTTTTCTGCCTGCATCCCGGCAGGCAAGCAGCAACTACGGCATTGGCGTGGACGGCAGAGTTGGGATGTATGTGGAGGAGAAGAACCGCTCTTGGTGCTCCTCTTCCGCAGCCAACGACCAGAGAGCCATCACAATCGAGTGCGCCAGTGACAGCACTGAGCCGTATGCGTTCAAGGATATGGTGTACAAGTGCCTCATCGAGCTTTGCACCGATATCTGCAGGCGCAACGGCAAGACGAAGCTGCTCTGGTTGGGTGATAAGAATAAGACACTCAATTACATCCCAAAGCAGGATGAGATGGTTCTGACTGTCCACAGATGGTTTGCCAACAAGAGCTGCCCCGGTAACTGGATGTATGCCCGCATGGGCGATCTGGCATCCAAGGTCACTGCGGCTCTCGGCGGTGATGTAAAGCCTGCCGACCCGGTCAAGCCCACTGGCACACTTCATGTTGGCGACCTCGTGACCATCACGGGCAGCACCTACTATGGCGGCAAAACCATTCCCGGCTGGGTGAAGAAACTCCGCTGGTATGTGGTCGAGGTCAGCGGCGACCGCGCCGTCATCAACAAGGATGAATCCGGCAGGTACGCCATCATGTCGCCGGTCAAGACCTCTGCACTTGCCGTGGCAGGCACGAAACCCGTCGAGGACTACCGCGTCCATACCGTTGTACATGGCGACACCCTCTGGGCAATCGCAAAAAAGTATCTCGGCAACGGCAGCCGCTATAAGGAGCTTATCAGCCTGAACGGACTGAAAAGCAATGTCATCTACAGCGGCATGAAACTCAAAATCCCCTATAAGTAAACCGAAAGCCCATCGAGGAGAGCATTTTCTCTTCGATGGGCTTTTTCTATTAGTTCGTTTTAGTGGCTTCGCTTAAAATTTCGGGGAATTCATCTTTGCTCCCTCCGGTGTCACTGCTATACAGCTTACCAGGAGCCTCACTATAAGTAATTATGTAGTCGTTTCAATTCCTAATTCGATAAAATTCTCATCGCCGATTGAGCATCCACCGAGAATCAAGAAATATAGCTGTAAAGTTTGGTTGCGGATTTCCTTGACCCTATCAATTGTCTGGAGGTTATCCTTATGAAAAAAGCCATTCCTATGCTTTTCACGCCAGTTTTTAATAGTCGCTGTTATATGTGTTTTAGCGTGATAATTGACATCAAACATCCAACTATTATGGATAAGGACTCCCTCAAGAGAACCCAAGGTGGTATCAATAACATCTTCGCTATTTGTGGTGTATTCAATTAACTCACCATTTTTCGCTCTGATTTTGAATGATTTTCCTGTCTGGAATTTAAGGATGGTCCAAATTAACTGCTCTACTGATTTTAAGTAGCCAGATATAATGCTTGTCAAATCCAGATTTTCTGTAAGTTCATACATCTCGAAATTCCATTCGGATGTAATGAAACTTACCGCAAAATTAGCTGATCCAACCATTGCTTTCCACAGGCCGCGATCAATATAATTTTTAGTCATAATATCAATTTGCGGCTGATATACACTGTCTGGGATTGCATCAGCGTATGGAAAAGTACGCAAGACTTCACCAGTTCTGGCTTTGAACTTTTGCAATGCGGCTTCTGTAGGTGTTACTACAGTACTGAATCCGATGATTTCTTTTGCTTTTTCATTAAATGCATTTAAATAATCAGCCAGAACCTCGAACTCGTCTCGTCCAAAATGCCGCTCCCAGAACTCACGAATAGTAACACGCTCAATGGAGCACCCCGTTCTCTTATTGAAATCATTTACGCATCGAATGAGGGCATCATATACCTCTCTGTCCGGATCGATGAGTTTTATAAATTTGATTCCATCAACAGCATACTTGCCCTCTGTGAAGCGTGAATAGTGCTTGGGTTCATCGTCCGTTACACAGAAGATAACCCCATATTTTCTGTTGTCTTCTTCTAGCACAATCTGGAATGGCCTGGATTTGGCTTGTTCCTGTGAATCCAGTGCTTTGTACTCCGGGTCAACAGGGTACAACGAGAATTCCGCAATTTTTCGCGCTTCGATTAACGAAACAGCAAGTCGCTCGATCAGTTTTACCGCGCGAATCTCACTTGTTCCAACCATGTTGGAATAGCTAATAAACCGAACATCACCCAGATTTAATATGGAATTCTTTGCTTTTGCAAATTCCTCGGTTCTCCGAACGCAATTGTCTCTACTGTCTCGAACCAGTTTGAGTAGTTTGTCGAAGCACTTTTCATATATGTTTTTCATGAGCGGCCCCCTATATGTACAAGTGTAGCTTAGAACTGCGTAAAGGAAAAGGCACATAACCCGAAGATTATGTGCCCTGACGCTGGGAACTTAGCAACCGCTACCACTAGCGATTGCACGATTCCTGGAAATACCGATTGCATAAATCGATACTTCCTTGATTGCATCGGGTTCCATTCGCAGAGCGAAGATGGTACCAATGGCAATCACGCCAAGGGCCAGAACGACTTTATAGTCGACAACGGCCTTAACGTCCATAGCACTACCTCCTTTCCAGAGCCACGCTCTAAGAATAAAATGGTGTGCTATGCTATCAACGTCTTTAAAATTATATCATGATGGCGCAGCAATTTCAAGTTGATGGAACCCCTCTGCGGATTTTTCCGTGGAGGGCGTTATTTTTTGCCCATTTCACCCTGACAAATGCGGCCTTTCTCTGGGTATAGCGAGAAACGCTATTTCTCAGAAATGAGGCACTACTATGACGGAAATGGAACGAAACCGGGTCGTGGGACTCCAACACCAGGGCTACGGATACAAGAAAATATCCACTCTAACCGGACTGCCGCTGAACACAGTGAAATCCTTTTGTACCAGGCATCCCGTCCGATATGAGGATATTGCCGAGCAACAAGGACTCTGCCGAAACTGTTTGAAGCAACTGGAGCAGACACCACATCGCCGAAAACGGTATTTCTGCTCGGATACCTGCCGTATGGCGTGGTGGAATGCTCACCCCGAAAAAGTGAACCGCAGGGCTTATTACAAGCTGGTGTGCAAGAACTGCGGCGAAGAGTTTGAGAGCTACGGAAACAATCGTCGTACTTTCTGCTCCCGCTTGTGCTATACACAGTATCGTCGAAAGGAGGCTTGCAAATGAGCGAATATGAAGAGAAACTTTGGAACTATCAAACAGCGATGGCAATGGCTCGGCAAATGTTGTCCCAGGGCATCATCACCGGGAAAGAGTACGCAAAAATAGACGCCACAATCGCCAAGAAATATGGGGTATCTTCGTGTAGTATATTCCGCTGAAATCACTGGATAACTGGGGTGTTTAGAGGTAATATGTGACACACGCAAGGAGGTGAACCCATGGATAGAATTATAAAACGGGTCGATTTCCCGAAAATCATGCAACCCCAGGCGTTGAAAGTATGCGCCTACACCCGTGTTTCTTCCGGAAAGAATGCCATGCTCCATTCGCTTTCTGCCCAGATCAGCCACTACAGCGAAATGATCCAGTCTCACATTGGCTGGGCCTATTGCGGTGTTTACAGCGACGAAGCACTGACCGGTACAAAGAGCGATCGGGAAGGCTTTCAGCAGATGCTGACGGACTGCCGTGCAGGAAAAATTGATATGGTCATTACAAAAAGCATTTCACGCTTTGCCCGCAACACCGTCACGCTTTTGGAAACCGTCCGGGAGCTGAAGAACCTGGGCATCGATGTGTTCTTCGAAGAGCAGAATATCCGCACCATGAGTGCGGACGGTGAATTGATGCTCACCATTCTGGCTTCCTATGCCCAGGAAGAAAGCCGCTCTGTCAGTGAGAACCAGAAATGGCGTGTTAAAAGAAACTTTGAAGCGGGTATTCCTTGGAACGGCCGGATGCTTGGCTACCGAATGCAGGAGGGCAAATACTGTATCATTCCGGAGGAGGCCGAGCTTGTGCGCCGCATTTACCGGGAATTTCTCGACGGCATGGGGCGAAACCGCATTGCAGCAAGACTGAACGAGGAGGGGATTCAGCCCACCAGGTATGGTGAGGAATGGCATCCACAGACGATAGCCAAAATTCTGCGGAATTACGCTTACACAGGTAATCTGCTCTTGCAAAGGTTCTTCTGTGAAAGCCACATCACAAAGAAAATGGTCCCCAATGTTGGCCAAAAGGCAATGTACCATGCCGTAGGAACTCATGAGGCCATAATTCCTTTGGCTGAGTGGAAGGCAGCGCAGGAAGAGATTATTCGGAGAGCCGAGAGGCACGGTTCAAAACCTCCCGCACAGCCATCCTTCTTTTATACTGGTCGAATTCAGTGTGCAAAATGTGGGAAGAACTTCCGCAGAAAAACGACGGCAGCACGGATTGTTTGGATTTGCGCCACGCTCAACACCAAAGGGAAAAAGTACTGCGCTTCCAAGCAGATACCGGAAGCCACCCTTGACGAATTGGTGCGGCAGGTCACAGATGACCCTTGCAGCATTGAAAAAATTATCGCTGATGACGGCAACACATTGCACTTTCATTTTTTGGGCGGCACAGTGGTCACACGAACCTGGACAGACCGTTCCAGGGCTGAAAGCTGGACACCGGAAATGAAAGAAAAGGCTCGGCAACAGTCGCTGGCCAGAAGGAGGCAAAAATCATGAACACTGCGGCTCGGACGGTTACGGTGATACCACCGTCCATCACCCCTATGACCCATCTAACCAACACACAGCTTTACAAACTGCGAGTTGCCGCCTACGCCCGTGTGTCCACGGACAGCGATGAGCAGTTTACCAGCTACGAAGCTCAAATCGACTACTACACACAGTACATCCAGCGAAACCCAGAATGGACTTTTGTAAAGGTCTATACCGATGAAGGCATTTCCGGGACAAATACCAAACGCCGTGCAGGCTTTAACGAGATGATAGAGGATGCCCTTGCGGGAAAAATCGACCTTATCGTCACAAAGTCAGTTAGTCGATTCGCCAGAAATACGGTCGACAGCCTGGTCACGATTCGAAAACTCAAGGAAAAAGGTGTTCAGGTCTACTTTGAAAAAGAGAACATTTACACCTTTGACGGCAAGGGAGAACTGCTGCTTACCATCATGTCCAGTCTTGCCCAGGAGGAAAGCCGCTCCATTTCCGAGAATGTGACCTGGGGACAAAGAAAGCGTTTCGCCGATGGCAAGGTCAACCTGCCTTATAAGAACTTCCTTGGTTATCGCAAAGGCGCAGACGGTTTTCCAGAAGTTGTGCCGGAGGAGGCGGTCATCGTCCGCAGAATCTATTCACGCTTCATGGAAGGATTGACATCTGGTGCCATTGCAAAAGAATTGATAGCAGATGGAATTCCAACCCCATCTGGAAAACTGCGGTGGCAGTCCAGCACAGTGGAGAGCATCCTGAAAAATGAGAAGTACAAGGGGGCGGCGTTATTACAAAAATGCTTCACAGTCGATTTTCTCACAAAAAAGAAAAAAATTAACGAGGGCGAGGTGCCACAGTATTATGTGGAGCACAGCCATGAGCCGATAATTACGCCGGAAGAGTTCGACAAAGTTCAGACGGAGCTTGCGCGGCGCAAGCAGATCAGCCGCCAGTACAGCGGAAAGGGCATTTTTTCTTCCCGCATCGTCTGCGGGGGCTGCGGCTCCTACTTTGGCTCGAAAGTCTGGAACTCGACCTCAAAATACCGCAGGGTCATCTGGCAATGCAACGGCAAATTCAAGGGTGAGCACAAATGCGAAACGCCGCATCTGGACGAGGAAACCATTAAAGCGCGGTTCGTGACCGCCCTTAACGCTATCATCGAAAGCAAAGACAACATCCTTGAGGATTGCCGATTGATGCAAGCCACCCTGACAGACTGTGCAGGCATTGATACAGAAATCGAGAGTCTGCTTGAGGAGATCGATGTGGTGACCGAACTGACAATGCGTTGCATTGCGGAAAATTCACAGACGGCACAGAACCAGGAAGAATACGCCGCCCGGTACAATGGGTTTGTAGAGCGGTATGAAAAAGCCAAGGCACGGCTCGAACAGCTCCGCACTACAAAAGCTGCACGGGAAGCCCAGTCAGAAGCCATCGGAGCGTTTATGTTTGAGGTGCAGGAATTGGATGCCCTCACCGAGTTTGACGAAAAGCTCTGGCTGACCATCATCGACACGGTAACTGTCCACACAGACGGACGAATGGCATTTAAATTCCAGGGCGGCACAGAAATCGAGGCGTGAGTCCCAACAAAAATGAAAAGACCACAGGTTTCAACGCCTGCGGTCTTTTTTCATCTGTTTTCCTTGAGAATACTGGAATTTCATGCTATAATATATGCAATACACTCGAAATACAGATTATCGTTGAATTTTTGGAAACTACATATTTGTGAGTGCTGTTGGTTTTCACGCTTTTAATGGAACGGATCTGAAGAGCCATTGGGAGGTATTAAAGATGCTGCTGTTCTCTGCATTGCTTGAAATAAACGATTCCATGTCAAAAGATGCGTTTGTTAAGTTGGTTATCGAGTGGAATCAAGGAAGCCCACATCACGAAAACCGTATTCCAGGAATACAGTGGAACGGCAAATATAACATTCGCTATGGCTCAGATACACTTTGGATGGGTATTGAAGAGTATCGCAATCAAAATACAATTGCTGTTCGATACGAAAAAATTGAACACGATGGCGTCGTTTGGGATACGGACTATGTGATGAATTTCAATGACATGAAAATGTCAATCCGGCTTGATCGTAGCTATTTAGAGGAAGCATTGGCTATGGACACTGCTTTCTCAACTCCACACTTTATTACGCTTTTAATCGAACATGGCTATATCAAAGATGACGGGACGCTGCCAGTTCTTCGTTCTCCCTATTTCATCAAGTCCAGTAATTTGGATGTACTTGCGGATGTTATCAACGGGCAAGCCAAATACCGTATGCCTGTTGTATATGTTTCAAAGACTGCTACAGGCGTAGATCCTGTCGACATTTGGAAACTCGCTGGTCGGCTGAAAGGCGTTGCTCATGTTCTTGTGGAAGAAAGCCCTTTGCTCAATTCGTCCATCAGAAAATTGTGCGCCGATAAAAATGAGTACTATGGAGCGATTGGAGTATATTTTCCCAATAGTGCTTGTGGTCATCGGAAATTTTTGTATCGTGCATATGATGGTATTGATGCCATTTTGGCTGAAAAAGTAATTCGTAGCGTCATACAATACTGCAATGCACAAATGGTAGATACTTTGTACACTTGGCAAGGGGTTAATAACGCCCTGCTTCGTGATAGATTGGATAGCCGCAGTGCGGAGTTGTTAACAGTCGAAAAGGAGAAGGCTCGTGCGGCCGAAGAAACAGACCAGTTACTCGAACTGGGAGATGCAGATATCCGTCGACTCAAAAATCAGGTTGAGGAGTTAACTAGGGCTAATGAAGCACTTGCATACGAGAATCAGGGGCTGAGAGCAAAAATAGACAGTACCGATGATTTACCGGTCTTGTACTTTGGCGATGAAGATGAGTTTTTCCCCAATGAAATTCGACTTATGCTGTTAGATGCTCTCAAAGAATCTCTTCCGCGGTGTGTTCCCGGTAGCCGCCGGCGCGATGTCCTGGCTGATATTATATCGAAAAACAATTGCCAGCACATTATTGATGAGCGTGCCGCCGAACTAAAAACGCTCCTTAAAGGCTATAAGAATGTAAGTGGTTCGATGAAACGTACATTGCAGGATTTAGGCTTCACAATCAGTGAAGAGGGAAAACACTACAAGTTGACATACTACGGGGACAGTCGATATATGATTACTCTTGCCAAGACTCCGAGCGATGGACGCTCTGGGCTCAATATTGTGACAACCATTATCAAGAATATGCTTTGACGTGGAGATACGCTCGAAGGTCAAGGGTGTGACAGCGCAGAATTTTGCACCCCCTTAAGTCGAGAACTGCACCCCCCTAAACCGTAGTTGCACCCCCTTAACGGGTTTCTATCAAAATTACGGTTCTTTGCCATAAGTCCACCGTAATTTCGATAGAATTACGGTGGGCTTTTTCTGTGCCTGGGAACTGTTTGAAATAAGACTTTTGGCCGTTTTGGCATATAAATTAATCCTGCTGCGGAGAACCTGCTGCGGAGAAATTTCGCAGCGTGATTTTCATTTTATGTAGGCTATTTTTGTCATAAGTGTAGCAGTAATCGTTAGATTTACGTATATTCGTTGAATTTGTGTTGCCTCTTTCTGGATGAATAATTCATTTCAGTCTTGAAATATGGAATTAATTTCTTTATAATGAAAATGCGTGGATAACGCAGGCAAAACATATCATTAGAACGAAATGCGCTGATGATTTTTGGTGAAGAAAGCAAATGGGCTTCTAATGTACTCCATTTTACGGACTGAGCCGAAGTTGTATTTTCGTGGAGTTTGCCACTCCACGTGTAACGCAAAACATAGTTATTCTTTTGTATTATAGCACATTACATATTCAAATGCAATTGAATCAACAAAGAAATGGAAGAAAAAGTATGTTTTTGTCAACTTACGTTAATTTTTTGCGGAGAATTCCGTTGACTTAAAGTTCAGCGCAGTCATCCCAGCAGTCTGGATGAAATTAAAATAAGATCCACACCCAACATAATCACTGCACAAGGACCAACATAATCACTGCACAAGGAGGAATTACAAAATGGCAAAGGGTGAGAATATCTTCAGACGGCGGGACGGTCGCTGGGAGGCTCGGTATATCAAGGGTCGTGAGCTATCCGGAAAAATCAAGTATGGATACTGTTATGGGAAAACATATCGGGAAGCCAAAGAGAAAGCCGCAAAGCGCAAAGCAGCTTTGGCAAATGGAGCTCCCTTACCGACAGCCAGAACGCAAAAACCGTTCTCCAGCTATTGCTTGGAATGGCTACATACAAAGAAATGCACGGTGAAAGAATCGACGTATATTAAATACAGCGCCGCGGTCAATAAGCACATCATTCCAAAGCTCGGTGTGTGCCACCCTCTGGGCTTCACGACGGAATTGATGGACGATTTCATCAAAGAACTGCAATTCGAAGATGAACTGGCGCCAAAGACGGTGCATGATATTCTAGTCGTGCTGCATGGCATTTTGAAGTTCGCTTCCTCGAAGTTTGCAGGCTCATTTCCCGCGGTGGAGATCAACTATCCGAAGATCGGCAAGAAGGAGATGCGCGTTTTGTCCAGAGAAGAGCAGGCGCGCCTCGTTGCCTATCTACATGAGGATCTGGATTCGTGCCGATTTGGTATCTTGCTGGCGCTATGTACAGGCATACGAATTGGTGAACTCTGTGCACTGCAGTGGGAAAGTGTTTCTACAAACGATAAAGCTATCCGAATTGCAAAGGCCCTGCAAAGGCTGCATGATACCAGCGTATCGCAAGGTGCTCGAACAAGGATTGTGATTGGTCCGCCCAAAAGCGATACCTCCGTGCGAACAATCCCTATGACGGAATACGCAACCGGGCTTTGCAGGCGCATGAAACCGCAAAGTTCAGCTGCGTATGTTCTGACCGGAACGGAAGCGTTCATGGAGCCGCGGACATTGCAGTATCGATTGGAAAAGTACACGCAGGCATGCGGTCTGGAGGGCGTGCATTTTCATACGCTGCGCCACACATTTGCGACGCGAGCTGTTGAGGTCGGATTTGAAGTTAAATCATTGTCAGAAATATTAGGACATACCTCTGTGACGATCACGTTGGACCGGTATGTGCACGCTTCGCTGGAACTGAAACGGGATAATATGCAGAAATTGAAGGTAGTGGGTCTATGATCTACGCAGTCAAAACTAGTGTAAGTGAATATCATAAAAACGGGAAAAGCCTTGCATAGCAAGGCTTTTTCTTCGCTTTTGTAGTGGAGTGGCAAACTCCACGAAAGCTCCGCTGACACATCTGCATTAACAAAAGATGTTCGTTTTTATGCAGCTATGGCGGAGGCGGTACTTACTTGAATTGCGCACCTTGAATGGATATTTTTGTACAGCAATTTGCAAATTCAATATCTGTGTAGAGCCTTTGCCCCTGGACGGCTTCGTGCTGAACCGATGGGGGGCAGAGATACAGATATCAATGTAGGGATGTGAGATATGTGACAACAACAGCGAGCAGCTGTTTGACAGAGGAGCGCTCTGCCGATGTGATCATTCAAATAGCAAAACCTGTATTGGAACAAAAGAAGCTGTACCTGATAACGAAGCGTGCTTTTGACATAGTATGTTCTTTCTTGGGCCTGCTGATTCTGGCAATCCCGATGATAATCATTGCATTGATCATCACTTTGGACTCGCCAGGTCCCCCAATTTTTAAGCAGGAGCGGCTCGGTCTCCATGGGAAGCCGTTTATGATCTATAAATTCAGGTCAATGCGTCTTGACGCAGAGGAAAACGGCCCGCAGTGGGCAGATGAACAGGATCCAAGATGCACACACTTCGGCCAAATTCTCAGACGCACCCGGCTGGACGAGCTTCCTCAGTTCTATAACATCCTGCGCGGCGACATGAGTTTTGTCGGCCCGCGGCCGGAGCGTGCTTATTTCTACGGAGAATTTGAAAAATACATTCCCGGTTTCTCCAACCGGTTAATGGTTGTTCCTGGCCTGACTGGACATGCTCAGGTGAATGGCGGATATTCTCTGAAGCCGGAAGAAAAGATTATCTACGATATGGAGTATATAGAAAAGCGATCGATTTGGATGGATTTGGCGTGTATTGGAAAAACGATCCGCGTCGTTTTGTGCGGCGCGGACGCCCGATAAAGAAAGATGCGTTTGGAGGACAATCCTAGAATATGAACGAAAGTAAGAAACCGTATGCTTCCGTGGGGGGCACAGAGCTGTCACTATGGGATATTACAAAGATCCTGTTAGCCAAGATTCATTGGCTGCTCCTTGCGGGGGTCGTTGTTGCTGCGGGCGTTTATGCAGTAGTAACAATTTTTGTTACGCCGACCTATGAATCTCGAGTGAGTTTTTATGTATATAACAGTGCGGACAATTCTTCACAGGGAACGATCAATAACAGCGACCTCCAGGCGGCGGAGAGCCTTGCTACGACCTATTCAAAGATCCTGGCGAGCAATTCTGTTTTGGATTCCGTCCTGAGTGATTTGAGAGCAGAAACTTCATTGTCGAGAAAGGAACTTAGCCGCATGGTGAATGTCTCCGTTGTGTCGGATACACAGTTGCTGGAGGTGGTAGTGACCTCGACCGATCCAGAGCTTTCCTGCAAGATCGCCAATTCCTTTGCAAAAGTTGCGCCTACTGAAATCGTTCGTATTACCAAGGCGGGCGGCGTCGAGGTCGTGGACCGACCGGAGGTGGCAACGGAAAAATCTGCGCCCAGAACCGTATTTGACAGCGCGATTGGATTTGTGGTTGGCATGATACTGGCTTCAGTTGCTATTATTCTGCGAATGATGGCCGATACGACCATCTACCTGCCGGAGGACATTGAAAAGTCCGCCGGTGTGACTGTCCTTGGTCAGATACCGGACATCCATGCGACAAATGAGAATGCTGGCTGCTGGAAGCTGGCGGAGGGAGGTGCAGTGCTCTATGGCGAAAAAGAAAGAAAGCCGAAAGGTAGCGATTGAAGCTGTTCGTACAAACAGGAAACGTCTGCTGACCAATGAATCTCCATTTGCGATAAAGGAAGCCTATGTAAAGTTGCGCACCAGTTTGATGTTCTGCATGACGGCGGATAAGGAGCGCCCATGTACGAGCTTCGCCGTCACTAGCGCAAAGCCCTCTGAGGGCAAGAGCCTGACAGCAGCCAACATTGCCATTAGCTATGCAATGTTGGGTAAAAAGGTGCTCTTGATCGATGCGGATATGCGCAAGCCAACGCAGCGCCGCCTTTGGAGAGTGGAGAAGCCTACCGGACTGTGCGATTTTCTTGCAAAAATATCGAAGCTCGAACTGGACAAGGTGAAAGATCTGCCGCTCTGGATCGTTTGCACTGGAACCATCCCGCCGAACCCCTCCGAACTGCTTTCATCCGAGCGTATGAAGCACTTCGTGGAAGAAAGTGCAAAGGTTTATGACTACATTATTATCGACACGCCGCCGATCAATACGGTCGCTGACGCGCAAATTGTTTCGACCTATGTGGACGGTGTGGTACTCGTAGTCAAGTCCGGCGATACGACGGAGGATGAGCTGAACGAGGCCATCGATGCGGTACGCCGTGCGGGCGGAAACCTATGCGGCACGGTGCTCAACGACCTGAATATGAAATCCGTGAAGTATGCTTACAAATATAAATATGGGGGCAAATACGGATATAAGTATTCCTATTCTGAGTCGTATGAAGCGCGGTAATATGAAGCTCGACTTGTCGCTTGACTACCATGCCCATATTCTTCCTGGCTGTGACCATGGGAGCGATGGCCTTGCGACCTCGTTGAAACAGGTGGAGATGGCAGCTTCTGCTGGCGTGAAAACGATCTGTGCAACGCCGCATTTTTACCCGCACAAGGAGTCCGTCGAATCCTTCCTGCGCCGTAGGAAGAAAACTGCAGGGCTGCTGCTCCGTGAGCTGCCTGAAAACGCTCCGCTGATTCAGCTCGGCGCAGAGGTACTGATCTGCGATGGCATGGAACGGCTGGACGGCCTGAACCGCCTGTGCCGTGAGGGTACAAACGAGCTGTTGTTGGAAATGCCGTTTTATGCGTGGCCGGAGTCGATCTGGGACACGCTGTATCTTCTGTGTGACCTGGCGGATATTCAAATTGTCCTTGCTCACGCAGAGCGGTATCCTGCAGAGAATATTGAAAAACTGATTTGTGAGAGCGTGCCGCTCCAGCTCAATGCAGAATGCCTGACAAAGCCGCTGAAACGTAAACGGTATCTTGAATGGATTGAAAATGGATATGTAAAATACCTCGGAAGTGATATCCATATGCTGGGAGATCGGTACGAAGATTGGACTAAATGCCGAAGACTTCTAGGCAAATAATTGGAGCAGAAAGGGGCGCTTTATGAGCGCAGAGAGATATGGAGCATATTCTGTACTTATGTCAGTCTATAGCAAGGAAAACCCGGCATGGCTGAAACTTGCAATTGAAAGCATACAGGATCAAACACTACCGACTAGCGATTTTGTTTTGGTATGTGATGGGCCGTTGACTCCGGAATTGGATGGTGTCATAGCTGAAAAGCATTGTCAGATGGGCGAAATCTTAATGGTCGTGCGGCTTGAGAAAAACGTGGGTTTGGGGAATGCCTTGAATGAAGGAATAAAACATTGCAGGAATGAACTGGTTGCGCGTATGGATAGTGATGATATTGCATATCCAGACAGATGCGAGAAGCAGGTCGCAATCTTCAATAAGTATCCGATTGTAAGTATTTGTTCAGGCACGGTAATGGAATTCTCGAAGAACCCGGAAACTATAAACTGCAAAAGGGTCTTGCCGGAGAAAAACAAAGAAATCATTGAGTTCGCTAAAAAGCGGAATCCGTTTAACCATCCATGTGTAATGTATAAAAAATCGGCAGTAGAGGCAGTAGGCTCGTATCAGCACTTTTACCGGCTGGAGGACTATTATCTGTGGATTCGAATGCTGATGGCTGGTTATGAGGGATATAATATTCAAGAGCCGCTGCTCTATATGAGAGCAGGTACAAGTATGTATAAACGAAGGGCAGGTTGGCGTTACGCAAAAACGCAGATAGAATTGTTCCGTTTCATGTGGAAGCAAGGATTCATAAATGCTTGGCAATATGCTGAGAGTTGCATTATCCGAAGTAGTTCTGCGCTGTCACCGAACTGGCTGCGCAAGTATATGTATATGACTTTTCTGCGTAGCTAAGGGTGCACATATGAGAGTACTGGAACAACATACGGGAATGACGGCTCATCAGACACTTCTGCTTGAAATGCTGAAAGATATTGATATCGTCTGCAAAAGGCGCCGAATATCATATCAGCTTTTTGCAGGCACGGCATTAGGAGCAGTCAGACATCACGGCTTCATTCCATGGGATGATGATGTGGATATTATAATGTCTCGCAGTGAGTATGAGCGTTTTTTCAAGGAAGCGGCCAAAGATTTTGACGAGACTTTATATTTTGCCCAGCAGGAACACAGCGCTCATTGGCCAATGCCCTACTCCAAATTGCGGCGAAACAATACGACCTGCATAGAGAAGTATTATCCAAAGGATTTGAAGACGCACCAAGGCGTGTATGTCGATATCTTCCCGTGCGATAACCTCTCTGATTGCACTTTGATGCGGAAGATACAGTTTTGTGTATCAAAAATCATTATTGCAAAAAGCCTATATGCTCGTGGGTATGAAACCAATAGCGTGATTAAGAAGCTATTCATGCAGGTATGCCGCATGTTCCCGCTCAAAGGGCTCAAGGCAATTTGTATACGAAAAAAAGATCAGAAATCGCAGTTAGTCCATACATTTTTTGGCGCAGGGAGCAAATACGAGAAAAATATATTCCCGCGGGCATGGATTGAGCAGTCCGTTGAGATGCAGTTCGAGGATGGAGTATTTCCGGTATCTGCCTATTATGACGAGCTGCTGACGAAGCTGTACGGCGATTACCACGCGCTCCCAAATCCGGAGGACAGAAAGTGCAAAGAGCATGTCGCCATTCTGGATCTGGAGCACCCGTATGAAGCGCATCTGTCGGAACTTCATAATATGCAGTTCGACGTTCTTACAAGAAGCATTCGATAAATGCGATTCCGGATATTTTCGAGGAGATAATATGGTAGAACCGCGAGTACTTGTTGTTAGTCACAATGTTTTCAGTTCTTCTGGAAACATGGGGAAAACAATGATGCATATGTTGGCTGGAATCCCCCCAGATAATCTCGCACAATTGTACTTCCATCAGGAGATTCCGACTCGAAGATGCTGTCTGCACTATTTCAGAATGACGGACAGCAATATTCTGCATTCGCTGTTTACACGAAAAACAGAGTTCAGGGTCTTTGATGCATCAGACATTGATGAATCGGCGGTGCAGAGCAGAACCGACACAGGCTGGCTGGCGAAGGTATATCAGTTTTCCAGACGGCGTACATCATTCATCTATTTTTTGCGGGACACAATGTGGAGATTCGGCAAATGGAAAACCAAGGCGCTTTTGGAGTGGGTGCAGGCATTTGCCCCTAATGTCATATTTTTAGCGGCCGGAGACTATGCGTTTCCCTATCGTATCGCCATCTGGCTGTCGGATTTCCTGCACATTCCGATTGTGATGTGGTGCGCAGATGATTTCTATATTGAGCCGCTGAATCATGGACCTTTTTTTCGTCGAATACAATGCCAACAGCTGGTGAAGCTGGCCCGAAAGGTCATTCATCGGGGCGGGACTATTGTTACGATCAGTGACATGATGCAAAGAGATTATGCACGCTTGTTTCAAGTTCCAACAAAAACGATCCGAATCTCAAGTGCAATTAACCATTACTCGCTGCCTGCTGATTTCCGGTCGGGTGTTGTTTATGTTGGGAATTTGGGAATCAATCGCATTGTACCGCTGACTGAACTGGGGCGTGCGCTCAGGGCAGCCGCAATAACTGGATTTGAGACAATCAATGTATACTCCGGTGAGCGGAATTCCACAATTCTTCAACAAATCAACAAGGGAAATGGATTGACTTATTGCGGATGTATTTCTGAGCGAGAGGTTGAGCGGCTCTTAGGGACAAGTAAGTTTATTATCTTTACTGAAGCCTTTGATAACAAATCAATTTGTCGTACTAAGTATTCCCTTTCTACAAAAATTGCAGAAAGCCTACGAAGCGGAGCATGCATTCTTGCGTATGGGCCATCTGAAATTGCAGCAATTGATTATTTGAGACGTTATCGTGCTGCATACATACTCGAAAAAGCAGAAGAACTTCCTAATGCAATACGGCATTTATGCGAAGAAGCCAATGAGTACAGTCATTATACACTATGCGCACAATCATTGGCCGAACAGTTTCATAGCGCTGAAGTTAATGAAGAATGTCTAAGAGATATTTTCGTGGAAGCAATTAGTAATTATAAAACTGCGGAGGTCAAGGAATGCAAGACGACAAAGTGACAAGCAAACAAAACAAAATCCGAATACGCCAAAGGAATGCAGGGATGACATATCGAAAATGGATATCAGTATTTTTGTGCGTCATATTCGTGTGTGGCCTGTTGGCCGGGTGCGGCAATGACAAAGTGCAAGAAGAACAGAATGATAATGTTTCTGCAAATACGATTCCAGAAGATGTAGTCGTTCATACGGACTACGGTGATCTGCATTATCCGGATCGTTGGCAGGAGTATGTTACCATTCGCCAGGAGCAGAACGGCAACACGATTGCGGTTACCTTTGAAACCAAGAGCGGAGAAGAAACCTATGAATTGTTCAAGGTTTTAATTGGTGATGACAGCAGTGAGGTTGTCGGCAGCCTGACGGACGACACGGGAACCCAGCGAAATGTTTATCTACATGTTGAGGAACTGCCTGCCGATTCTGGCTTGGAAGAGACAGAGCAGACCCGCTTCTACGCAATGCAAGAGGACTTAAATTATCTGATCGATCATTTAAGCTGAATGTAATTACAATAGGAGGAGAACTGTTATGACAAGTAGACTGGTGAAACGACATTTGTCTTTGTGCCTTGTTCTTGTGATGCTGCTGACAGCTATGCTGCCGGTCAGCGTCTTCGCGGCGGGCTCAAACGATGAAGGCTCTGCTGCTTCCGGGGGGAACGCAGCTGCAACTACGATGATTTCAGACTATGCAACATTCCTTTCCTGTTTCAAGGTTCTGGAAGGCTATGCCCAGACCTATGCGGAAGAAAATGCCGGTGAGGATGCCAATGCGCTGATCATCAACTATATCCGTACAGGCGTGGAGCGGTACACCTCCGGCACTTGGGAAATGGTCTGCGGCAAGGAGAATACTGCCTTTACCGCCTATGTTTCCGAGCAGGATACCGCGAACAATACCTCGGCTTCTGCACTGAAGAACTTGGGCAACTTCACATTGCCCAATGGCAATAAAGTTGACCTTGGCCATGTGTTTGGCGCAATGGATGTGGCCAACTATGCCAAGGCGCAGGGGATGACTGCGGCTGTTGTGCAGGCACGTGCCGATATGGGCAGCTGGGCCGGTGACATCGCGGACCTGATGTTCTGCGCCGAAAATGTGGACATCCCCGATAAGGTGGATACCACGGAGACGGACGTTGACATTCTGGCTGCCAACATTCGTACAAAATACCTCGGTGTAGATTACGGCACACTCAACAGTGTGGGTCACTCCTTCACTGATACGGACCTCTATGGCGACATGGATGCGTTCTATCTCACAACGGAGATGAACCGCGGCGGTGTGGCGTTGAGCACGATCATTGAGAACTACTTTACCGCAGGGCTTACAGACGCAAGCCGCGCTTCCTACTTCCTGACCAACCGTCTGGGCGGCATGGTCACCAAAGACGGTATCCGGAGCAAGGTTCTGAGCACCTATACCGGGAATACCCTGATCGGTGCGCTGGAGAGCTCGTACTCGCTGACAGATCTGCCCAATTGCGAGACGCTGCGCAAGGCCTGCTGCTATGCATTTGCGGATTATCTGTTTGATCTGGCTGGCGATCCCAACGGCACGGATCCCGTTGATCCCGACCCGGTCGATCCGGATCCTAAGCCCGAGCCGAAGCCGGATAATGCCTACTATTCTGTGTTTTCTTCGGACACGACGACGGTCGCGCCCGGTGTGACGCAGACGATCAACTATGCACTGACCAAGGACGACAAGCAGATCGTCTACTACATTGCCACGGCGGATATCGCCCGGGAGGATGTGAGCATCCACGCCAATTATCACGACAACGATCCGAGCCAGGGCTGGGCAATGTCCCGCGTGTCCGATCAGATGGCGGCGGCTCAGAAGCGGCATTCCGATCCGTCCGATGCGGCAAACTACGTCGAGCACTACAATGCAGTGGTCGGTGTCAACGCTGACTTCTACAACATGACCACCGGTGCCCCCAGCGGCGCTCTGGTTATGGATGGTGTCGAGTATCATGGCGGCACCTCCAAAAACTTCTTTGCGATCCTGAAAGACGGGACTGCCATGATCGGCGGGCCCAGCGATTACGCAGCTTATCAGGATCAGATCCAGGAGGCTGTCGGTGGCAGCGTTTATCTGGTCAAGGATGGGAAGCCTGTCGTGACCAGTGCGGCGGACTATTATAACAGCCGTCATTCCCGCACTTGTGTGGGTATCACTGCTGAGGGCAAGGTCGTCATGATGGTGCTGGACGGCCGTCAGGAACCCTTCTCCGCTGGCGGCACTGCTGAAGAACTGGCACAGATCATGCTGGACGCAGGCTGTGTGACCGCAATCAATCTGGATGGCGGCGGTTCCACTACCTTCGTAGCGAAGCAGGAAGGCAGCAATACGCTCACGGTTGTGAACCGTCCTTCGGATGGTTATGAGCGTTCCGTTAGTTCCTCTCTGATGGTGGTCTCCACGGCCCCTGTCTCTACGGAGTTTGATCATGCCCTGATCACCTCTGCTTACGATTACTTGACGAGCGGCGCCGCGGTTCGTCTGGTTGCTTCCGGTGTCAGTGTGTCCGGCAGCGCTGCGGAACTCCCTGCCAATCTTACATGGAAGTCCGCAGATGAAACCATCGGTACCGTCTCTGAAGATGGTGTTTTCACCGCCGTCAAGAAAGGCAGCGTGGAAATTCAGCTCCTGTCCGGTGACACGGTGATCGGCAGCAAGACGCTTACCGTGGTCGAGCCGAATGGACTGAAATTTTCCAAGACAAGCATCAACGCCATCTACGGGGATTCGGTGCGCCTTCCCCTGATCGCAACCTATAATGAGAATCCCGTCGCTGTATGCGCGGGCGATATCACATTTGAACTGAGCAACAGCGCAGCAGGTACTGTGGAAGCTGCGAACAATGGCTTTGCCTTTACTGGCAGCGAGGGATCCGGTCTGCGCAACGTTACCATTACGGCTATGATCACGCGGGACTATTCCATCAGTGCCACGATCAAGGTCGCCATGTACAGTGCCAATCAGGCGATTTTCGACTTTGACAACGCCACAGGCGGCGACAGAACCTTCGCATGGACAAGAGAAGTCTCCAACGCGGAATATCTCCCCGGCGGCGACGGCGAGACAGACCGCTATCATGTGATCGATCCCAGCCAGCCCATGAACGTCACCTATGTCTTCGGACTGGATATGATGACGATCAAGATGCCTGAAAAGCTGGAGCCGCTTCTGTCCATGGTTGCTGGCGGCGATATTTCCGGCATCACGGCCTGGGATCTGCTGCTCCAGCTGGCAGAGCGTGTCAGCCCGAAGACTGAGGTGACGGTGAAGTTCCAGTTCGACCAGAATGTCGATGTGGACATTTCCAACCTGACGGTGTCGAATGATTATTTCCGTCTGACGTCCGCATCCATGGACGAGAATAATCTGCTCACGGTGAAGTGCAATTTCATCAAGCAGAGCCAGGCCATTGATCCTGAAACGGCCAACCCCATCTGCATTCTCAGTGGTGTAAAGATGACCGCTAAGAACGGCGCGAATCAGACGCTGACAATTACGAACGCTGGTTCGATCGGCTATGATATCTATCTTGGCGCAAACGCGCTCTACAGCATGGCCAAGCAGACCTCTTTCCAAGAGCAATATGGTATTTATCCCTATGAGGAGCCGGAAAATGTCACACATCCCAAGGGCGGCCATTTTTACTGCGAATCGTATCAGAAATTTACGGATAAGTTCATTCTGGATGGCACAGTCTGGTCCGGCTGGAAGCAGATCAACGGCGCAACCTACTACTTTGTGGATAACGTCGCTGTGAAGGGCGTTCACAAGGTCCCTGGTCTCAACGATGAAAGCAACGAGTATTTCTACCAGTTCAATGAGACGACCGGTGCTTGCGAGGGTAAGGTCACAGGCCTGTTCGAACTTGACGGCGCACGGTATTACGCCATCAACGGTGTGGCCAAGTCTGGCTGGTGGAACCTGACGGATGCAGATGGTGAGAACAGCTATTATTACTTTGATAAAGAGACATTCAAAGGACTGAATGGCCCGAGTAGAGCATTCTTCGAGAATGTGACGTACACGTTTGATAACGGAAAGCTGTTGAAGGGAGAATGGCTGACAACCGATCAAGGAACCAAGTATTATTATGGGCCGACATTCGTACAGGGAAAATGGTATACGGTTGAAGGCGAAAAGTACTATTTCGACCCGCAGGGCTATCGTTATACAGGGCTTAGATATGTGAAAGAAAGCTACAATCACGATGATCATATCTACTGGTATGACTTTGGCGAAGATGGGATTTGCCACGGCGTATATCAGCACACAGGCCTCTTCTATCTTAACGGAAATACGTACTACACCATCGACGGAATGGTCTGCTTTGGCCTGTATTTAGCGGAAGATGGATACTACTACTATTTTGGAAGTGGCAATTATACCGCTGTTAAGAACACCCGTCACTGGGTATCCTTCCCGAATGACACTGGTCTTGCACAGGCGTTCTACGATTTTGACGAAAACGGCAGGATGATTATTGATAATCCGGATCCGAGCAAAAACGGCATTGTCAACGAAGACGGTACGCTCTATTACTACGTGAATGGTGTCAGGAACTATGCCGGTCTGATTCAAATTGACGGTGACTACTATTACGTGAACAGTTCCTGCAAAGTAGTCACGAGTCAGCGTTACTGGGTATCTAAGACCAATGATCTGCTTCCTGCCACCTTCTATAACTTCGATGCAGACGGTAAGATGACGGATGCACCGATTCCGACGCCGGATCCTGACCCGAATCCCAATCCTGATCCCGGGGTGAAGAACGGCATCGTCAACGAGGATGGCGAGCTGTATTACTATGTCAATGGCGTCAAGACCTACGCGGGCCTGATCAAGATCGACGGCGATTACTACTATGTGAACAGCTCCTGCAAGGTCGTAACAAATTGCCGTTACTGGATTAGCAAGACCAATGATCTGTTGCCCGCAACCTTCTATAACTTCGATGCAGACGGCAAGATGACTGATGCACCCATTCCGACGCCTGACCCCGATCCTAATCCCAATCCTGATCCCGAGGTGAAGAACGGCATCGTCAGCGAGGACGGCGAGCTGTATTACTATGTCAATGGTGTCAAGACCTACGCTGGTCTGATTCAGATTGACGGCGATTATTACTATGTGAACAGCTCTTGCAAGGTTGTTACCAACCAGCGCTACTGGATCAGCAAGACCAATGATCTGCTGCCCGCAACCTTCTATACCTTTGATGCAGACGGCAAGATGACCGATGCACCCATTCCGACACCTGACCCCGATCCGGATCCCAATCCTGATCCCGGGGTGAAGAACGGCATCGTCAATGAAGATGGTGAGTTGTATTACTATGTCAATGGTGTCAAGACCTACGCTGGTCTGATTCAGATCGACGGCGATTATTACTATGTGAACAGTTCTTGCAAGGTTGTTACCAACCAGCGCTATTGGATCAGCAAAACCAACGATTTGCTGCCTGCCACCTTCTATACCTTTGGTGCAGACGGTAAGATGACGGATGCACCGATTCCGACGCCTGAGCCTGATCCCGAGCTGAAGAATGGCATCGTTAGCGAAGATGGCGAGCTGTATTACTATGTCAATGGTGTCAAGACCTACGCTGGTCTGATTCAGATCGACGGCGATTATTACTATGTGAACAGTTCTTGCAAGGTTGTTACCAACCAGCGCTATTGGATCAGCAAAACCAACGATTTGCTGCCCGCCACCTTCTATACCTTTGGTGCAGACGGCAAGATGACCGATGCACCCATTCCGACGCCGGATCCCGATCCAGTCGATCCTGCAAAGAACGGTATCGTCAGCGAGGACGGCGAGTTGTATTACTATGTGGACGGCGTCAAGACCTATGCTGGCCTGATCCAGATCGACGGCGATTACTACTATGTGAACAGCTCCTGCAAGGTCATCACGAACCAGCGCTATTGGATCAGCAAAACCAACGACCTGCTGCCCGCCACCTTCTATACCTTTGGTGCAGACGGCAAGATGGTCAAATAACCAAAAGACCCATGGGGTATGGTGATTTTAGCGCCATACCCCATGGAAGATACGAATACGAAAAGGAGTACGTATTGCTTGATCTTGTATTTATCTGGCTGAAGGAGCATTCACTGATCGTGCTCCTGCTTCTGGGAACTATCTTCAATGTGTTCTGGCTGTACAGGATGCGGCGGCAACTCCAAATGAAATGGTACGCCGTGATAGCATTCTCGGTGCTGCATACGGTATGTGGTGTTTTGAGTGTAAAAGCATTTGCGTTTCTGGAAACCGGAGATGCTGGCAACATGAGCTTATTCGGCGGAGTGTTCTTTATGCCAGTGCTTTATTTCATCAGCGCAAAGGTTTCAAAACGCAATATCAAAGCCGTTTTTGATATTTTTACGATTTGCATGATCTTCACGGTGATGTGCGCTCGGATCAACTGCATCGTCTCTGGATGCTGCTCTGGCTTAGTCATACCGGGAACGCACGTTCACTTCCCCACAAGGGAACTCGAGATCCTCTATTATATTGTGATGTTGATTCTGCTCATCCCCAGAGTGAAAAAGAGCAAGAACCCCGGCAGCATTTACCCGTTATATATGGCATCCTATGGAGCGTTCCGCTTCATTGATGAATTCTTCCGGACGTCCTCTACGGGGATGCTGTTCCACCTCTCTCATGTCTGGGCAGCCATCGCATTTGCGGCGGGACTCAGCATTTATATAGAATCAAGCATGAAAAATAAAAAAGGAAAGAAGGTAACAAAGAAATGAAGGGGACAATCAAGCGGTTTACTTCCCTCATGCTGGCGTTGCTAATGACACTGGCATTATTGCCTATGGAAGTATTGGCAGCTGAGAATGTTTCGGATTTCACACAACTCACAGAATTGACAAGCGAAGCTCAAATAGCTTCAACTCCTGCAATTCAGCCATTGGCAGACGCGGCCACAGCTGTGCCGGCGACATTTTCTGTGGGCAGCCAAACCTATTCGGATCTGAATGACGCTATTACAGCGGCTCAGTCCGGCACGGATAAGACCATTGTTGTAGCAACGGATGGCTCGCTGTCCGGCAGCTATACCATCCCCGCCGGTGTTACGCTGCTGGTGCCGTTCGATGATGCTAATACACTGTACAAGGAAACACCCACGGCAACCAGAAAGGCGGCAGCGGCCAAAGCATACCGCAAGCTGGTGCTGGCTGCCGATGCGGCTCTGACGGTGGAGGGCGCCATCAGCGTTGGTGGTCAATACTACTCTGCTGGTGGCAGTCAGATTGGAGGAATGGTTGGCAATTATGGTCACCTCTGGCTGAACACCGGCGCTGCGATCACCGTAAAGAGTGGCGGTGCGCTGTATGCGTGGGGCTTTGTCTCCGGCAACGGTGCAGTCGCCGCTGAGAGCGGTGCCAAGGTATATGAGTGGTTCCAGATTGGCGACTTCCGCGGTGGACGTGCAACAATGTGCATGGGCAACAATGTATTTCCTTTTTCCCAGTATTTCATCCAAAACATTGAGTCTCCTTTAACCATTTATTCAGGTGCCGAAGAAATTCTCTATACAGATATCTATGCAAGTGACAGCCAAAATGGTGCTTCTGTCACCTTTATCGGAAACAGCGGCATGTTTAAGGTGCTTTCCGGCAGCCTGACAAAGCAGTACGACGCTGCCCAGGATCGCATGGTTTACACAGTAGACGGAAAGGCAGAGTTGAACAGTTTGAGTATCAACTCTGGTGCGCTTAGAGTAGATTCTTCCGAATATGTATTGCCCATCACCAACAATATGACCCTGCACATCACGCCGCGCAGCAGCATCACCACCAACCAGGACATTGCGCTCCTGCCCGGCGTGCAGGTATATGTGGACAAGGCGGCGGAGCTGACGATCGCTGCGCGCAAGAAGGCGTATATCTACGACAGCGACCAGTGGACGGACCAGAATTATGTCAATCCCAACGCGAAGTTCAAATCCGTGTTATATTCTCCCACGAAAAGCTATACGCGAACCAATGCCGATCTGGTGGACGCCCTTGTGGATGTCAACGGCACGCTCATTGCGGCCGGCGCGATCTACACCACAAAAAGCGGTGCGGACGTATGCTCCAGCCAGAAGACCGGCCGCTATATTATGAAGGCAACCTCTGGTACCGAGACAATCACCTATCAGTATACACAAAGCGGCTCGAACGTAACTTCTCATGATATCGGTATCGACCCGATCAGATTGAAAAATGACGACGGAAGCTATACGGACACCAAAGGTGCGGCGCAGGATCAGTATAACTTCGAGGTTGACAAGTGGCTCAAGTGCCAGCGCCTTCTGGTGATCTTTGATCCGAACTACACCGGCGCACCGGAGATCGAGGTGCAGAAGGTCGCGCCCTCCACGGATACGCCGCTACTCTCCAACCCGTTCACCCGCGAGAACTATACGTTTAACGGCTGGAATACCGCAGCCGACGGCAGCGGCACCTCCTATGCAGATGGCGACAACATCACCCTGACGGCGGACACCACCCTCTACGCCCAGTGGCGATGCAGCCATGCGGTCACTGAGGTGAGAGATGCCAAGGACGCCACCTGCACCGCGCCCGGCTACACCGGCGACACCTACTGCACCGTCTGCAACGAGATGGTGAAGAAAGGCGAGGTCATCCACGCCAAGGGACACACCGAGGTCATTGACCCGGCCGTCGAGCCTACCTGCACCGCGCCCGGCAAGACCGCAGGCGCGCACTGCTCTGTCTGCGGAACGGTTATCAAAGCGCAGGAAGAGATTCCCGCCAAGGGCCACAGATGGAATGAGGGCGAGATCACGACCGCCCCTACCTGTGAGAACGCCGGTGTCAAGACCTACACCTGCACAGTTTGCAATGCAACCAAGACCGAAGCAATCAGCGCGACCGGCCACACGCCTGTTCAGATCCCCGAAAAACCGGCCACCTGCACCGAGCCCGGCCATAAGGCCGGTACGAAGTGCTCCGTTTGTAAGGCAATCCTCTCCGGTATGGAAGAAATCCCTGCGACCGGCCACACAGAAGTAATCGATGTAGCAAAGGCTCCGACCTGCACGGAGACTGGTCTGACCGAAGGCAAGCACTGCTCTGTCTGCAACGAAGTCCTCGTTGCGCAGAAAGTGATCCCCGCCAAGGGACATACCGAGGTCATTGATCCGGCAGTTGAGCCGACCTGCACCGAACCCGGCAAGACCGAGGGCAAGCACTGCTCTGTCTGCAACGAAATCCTCGTTGCGCAGGAAGTGATCCCCGCCAAGGGACATACCGAGGTCATTGACCCCGCAGTCGCGCCGACCTGCACCAAGACCGGCCTGACGGAGGGCAAGCACTGTGATGTTTGCAAGGAAGTGCTTGTTAAACAGGAGGTAGTCCCTGCGACCGGCCACAAGCCGGAGATTCGCAATGCGGTCGAAGCAACGCTTACGACACCCGGTTACACCGGCGATACGTATTGCACGGTTTGTAATGAGCTTATCGCAAAAGGCGAAGTGATCCCGTGCCCGACCGGCTGGCTTGAGAGCGAGCAGGGCAGACAGTATTACAAGAACGGCGAACTGCAGAAGACTGGTTGGACCGTCATTGACGGCAATACCTACTATCTGGACACCGAAACCGGATACGCGGCTACCGGAATCGCGACGCTGGTCCCCGATGGAGCAACGGAAGAAGCCCGCTGCGTCTTTGACGGCAAGGGTGTGTTCCAAAAAGATGTTACCGGTGTTTACAGCGTCGGAAATGATACCTATTGGCTCAACAGCGGCATCATCGAGGAAGAAGCCGGCCTGAAGCGCGTTGTCAAGGAGAACGGCGAGGTCAACTATTATTACTTCGCGGTTCAGAAGAATCTGGAGGAGCGTGAGGGCCTGACCCTCTCGGCGGCGGTGAAGAGCACTGTGCTGAACGGCAAGGATTGCTGGCTCCACAAGACCAATGGCCTTGCGCTTCCTGAATGGGGCTACTACTTCGATGAGAACGGTGTCATTCTGCACGACGAGGACACCGGCAAGAACGGAATCCTGAAGGCTGGCGAAGATCTCTTCTACTATGTCGACGGCATCAAGGCTCCTGCAGGTATGATCAAGATCGGTGACGATTACTACTATGCCAACAGCAAGGGCCAGCTGATCGTGAACCAGACCTACTACTGCTCCAGAATGAACGGTCTGATGGAGGAAGGAACCTATGCCTTTGACGCAAAGGGCAAGCTCATTCCGGGTGCTACGGACAAGAATGGCATCGTGAAGGACGATGACGGCGTGCTTCGTTACTATGTCAACGGCAAGGTAACCTATGTTGGCCTGATTGAAATTGACGGTGATTTCTACTATGTCCGCAGCAGCGGTGAGGTCGTGAACGATTGTGTGTACTACATTTCCTGGACGCATGGTCTGAAGGAAGCCGGCTACTACACGTTCGATGAGAACGGAAAGCTGACCGGCACTCCGAAGAATGGCATCGTCGAGGAAGATGGTGTTCTGCATTACTATGTCAACGGAACACTGACCTATGCGGGCCTCATCAAAATTGGCGATGATTATTACTATGTGAATTCCAAGTGCGAAGTGGTACGCGATTGTGATTACTACATTTCCTGGACGCATGACCTGATGCCCCAGGGCAGATATCACTTCGACGCAGATGGCAAGCTGACAGGCAGCGTCGCACCTCTGAAAAACGGGATCTACGAGGAAGACGGAAGCCTGTACTTCTACAGGAACGGTGAACGTACCTATGCCGGTCTGATCCAGATCGACGGCGACTACTACTATGTGCGTTCCACCTGTGAGGTCGTCCATGACCGCAGCTACTATGTGTACTGGACGCACGGCCTGATGCCGGAGGGATATTACAACTTTGACAGTGCTGGCCGGATGATTCTGGACAGCGAAACCGAGTAAATACACTGGAACCGCCGGGGCGCACCTTGGCGCCTCGGCGGTTCTCTTTTATCACACAACATCGGAGATGAGAAGGATGAAAGTGCTGTTTGTCAATTTGGTATATGGGACTGGAAGCACTGGAAAAATCATCGCTGATATCATGAACCTGCTGAAAAAGTATGGCAATGATGTAAAGACTTTATACGGTACGGGAGCATGCTCCGACAATGCGGACACAGTGAAGGTGTCTGGAAAGCTGGAGTATTACTTTCACAATGCAGTATCACGATTCACAGACCATGCGGGACTATATTCCTGGGCGGCGACCAGAAAGATGATCCGAGAAATCAGAGCGTTTCAGCCTGATCTGATCCATCTGCACACGCTGCACGGCTTCTATGTGAATTACGAGATGCTGTTCCGCTTTTTGAAGGAAGCGAATATTCCCGTCGTTTGGACTTTGCATGATTGCTGGACTTTTACCGGCCATTGCACACATTTCTCGCAAGTCAAGTGTATGCAATGGCAGACCGAGTGCCGGGACTGCAAATTGCTGTACCGGTATCCGCAATGCTATTGGAAAGGCGATGTAAGGCATAACTTCCTTCGCAAAAAGAATGCCTTTACCGGTGTAAAAAGTCTGACCATCACAACGCCCTCGCAATGGCTTGCGGATCAGGTTTCACAGTCGTTCCTACAGAACTATCCGAGAACCGTTATTCCCAACGGGATTGACCGCACGATTTTCCGCCCACAGTCCAGCAGCTTGCGTGAAAAGTATCATCTGGAAGATAAGAAAATCGTCCTCGGGGTAGCCAATGCATGGAATGCACGCAAGGGATTGCCAGACTTGTTGACGCTTGCTGGCCGCCTCGGCTCTGACTATCAGGTGGTTTTGATTGGCCTAATCGAAAAGCAACTGCCGAATATTCCTTCCAATGTGCTTGGGCTTTTACGCACGGCAAATCAAATCGAATTGGCGCAATGGTACTCTACCGCAGATGTGTTTGTGAACCCTACCTATGAGGAAACCTTTGGCCTGACTACGGTAGAGGCCCAGGCATGCGGAACGCCAGTGGTGGTATACGAAACGGACGGTTGTCCTGAAACGGTAGCACCGGGAAATGGACGCTTGATTCCGCAGGGCGATATGCAGGCACTGGAGAATGCCGTGAGAGACGTGGCAGACAGCAACTGGCGTGCGGACCCTAAAAAAATGGTGCGTTTTGACAAGGACACGGTGTATCAAGGCTATGTCAAACTCTATGAAAATGTTTTGTCTACTTTGGGAAAAGGGCGTGTGATGGCCACATGAGAATTCTTTTTTGCAGTAACTACTTTACGCATCATCAGATCCCCCTATCCGATGCCCTCTATGAATTGACAAATCACAACTATTGCTTCGTGGCACATAAAGAGATGGATGCAGAGCGAAAGGACCTCGGATGGGGAAATGATTTGGTGCGTCCATATACCTGTTCGGCATCAGACCAGGAGGTTCAGAAGCAATTAAATGATCTGGATGTTTTGATAGCAGGTTCCTTTCCAGAGCGTCAGACAAAGGAATACGGCAAAAAGGCCAAATTGTTTTTCCGATATTCCGAGCGACCGCTGAAAGCTGGAAATCCTGTTTTGAAATATATACCGCGATTTCTCAAGTGGCATTATTACAATCCACCTTGGCGGAAGACATATATGCTCTGCGCCAGTGCCTATACCGCGGGGGATTATGCAAAATTCGGCCTTTTCCATAATCGGTGCTACAAATGGGGTTACTTTCCGGAGACGATCCGGTATCCCAGCATTGATGACTTGATTGACCGCAAAGCAAAAGCAACCATTTTGTGGTGTGGACGCTTTCTGGACTGGAAGCATCCGGACGATGTGATTGAGGTTGCAAAGAGACTCCATGAGGCAGGATGCTGCTTCAAAATCGAGATGATCGGTACCGGTGAGATGGAGCGGCAGCTCAAGCAACAGGCTTCGGAAGCTGGACTTCTGGATGAAAATGTACGGTTTCTTGGGGCCATGTCTCCGGAAGCCGTGCGTCGTCATATGGAAAGCGCAGGCATCTACTTATTCACAAGTGACCGCCAAGAGGGCTGGGGCGCTGTGTTAAACGAGGCCATGAACAGCGGCTGTGCGGTGGTTGCCAGCGATGCAGCAGGGGCAACACCTTACCTCGTAAATGACGGCGTGAATGGAAGCGTTTATCACTCCGGCAATATTCAGGAGCTTTATGAAAAGGTACGACGGCTTCTTGAAAATACGACTATGCAGTATAGCTTTGGAAAAGCGGCGTACCTGACGATTACAGAATTGTGGAATGCAGAGGTTGCCGCAAAGCGATTTTTGCAGCTATCGCAGGCACTTTTGAACGGCACAGACGCTTCCGGCTTGTTTGCGAACGGTCCATGCAGCCTCGCAAAGCCGCTGCGGGAGGACTGGTATCAAAGATGAAGTTGAAGACTATCAAAAAACGAATTGTGATTTACCTTGTCAATCATGTCTTGGCCGGAACACGTTTTTTCCCCGCAAAGAGGAGCCTTCTTCGTTCCATCGGCTATGAGATCGGAGAAAATACCAAAATTGTCGGGCCGATTCATAATACAGGGACGCTCCGCATTGGTGCGAATTGTTGGATTGGATGCAATCTCACTGTCCATGGAAATGGGACAGTGACGATTGGAGATAACTGCGATATTGCTCCGGATGTCACCTTCCTGACAGGTGGACACCAGATGGGCGACCATAGCAGGCGGGCTGGAAAAGGCGAATCCTATCATATTACAGTAGGCAGCGGCGTATGGATCGGTGGTCGGGTTACGCTCCTATTGAATACGAGCATTGGGGATGGAAGTATGATCGCAGCCTGTGCCTGTGTTCCTAAAGATGTGCCGGCGGATACGATGGTGGCCGGTGTCCCAGCCAAAGTGATGAAGGAGCTTGAAGATTTTGCTGCAGTCGCTCAGAAAGAATAAAGTCGTTAAAAATGCCGGATGGATCATCGGTGGCAAAGTGGCGAACAAGCTGCTGGCCTTTGTCGTTGGTATTTTTGCGGCGCGCTATCTTGGCCCAAGCAATTACGGCCTGATCAATTACGCGGCGGCATATGCGGCATTCTTTGCCTCGCTCTGTACGCTTGGCGTTAACAGCGTGATCGTTAAGAACTTTGTGGATCATCCGGATCAGCAGGGCGAAACAATTGGAACGACCCTGCTGCTACGGGCGATCTCAAGTCTGCTGTCTGCGCTGGCAATCATCGGCATTGTCAGTGTTGTGGACAGAGGGGAACGTCTCACCATTGTGGTTGTGGCGCTGTACAGCATTGGCCTCATTTTTCAGGTGTTTGATACCCTCAACTACTGGTTTCAGGCCAGGCTCCAGTCCAAGTATTCCGCCATTGCCGAACTCGTCTCGTATGCGGCAATGTCTGTGTACAAAATTATTTTGCTTGCACTTGGGAAAAGCGTGGAATGGTTCGCCGTTGCAAGCGCATTGGATTACATCGTACTTGCGGTGTTTTTGCTGATTGCTTATTTCAAAAATGGCGGAACAAGATTCCGTTACTCTCTGGAAAAAGCAAAGGAGCTTCTGCAAAGCAGCGGCAGCTTTATCATAGCCGGGCTGATGGTCTCCATCTATGCTTGTACAGATAAGCTGATGCTCAAGCAGATGCTTGGCGCAGATGCCGTCGGACATTATTCACTTGCTTCGACGGTCAGCGTTTCATGGGCCTTTATTCTCTCAGCAATCATTGATTCCCTTTATCCGGAGATCGTGCAGAGTTTTCAGAAAGACCGCCTGCGCTATGAGCGGAAGAACCGGCAGCTCTACGCAATTGTTTTTTATGTGTCCCTGTTCGTATCCGCAATGATCTGCCTTGTCGCAAAGCCTTTTATTTTGATTCTCTATGGAGAAAACTATCTGCCGGCAGTCGGGCCTCTGCGCATCGTGGTTTGGTACACAGCGTTTTCCTACCTTGGTGTTGCCAGAAATGCATGGATGGTATGTGAAAACAGGCAGAAATATCTGAAATACCTGTATGTCAGTGCGGCTGCACTTAATGTTGTGCTGAACCTTGCGCTGATCCCATCGTGGGGAGCATCTGGAGCCGCTGCGGCCTCGCTAATCACCCAGGCTTCGACAACAGTGATTCTTCCCGCAATAATAAGGCCTTTGAGACCAAACTGTAGACTGATGCTTGATGCAGTACTTTTTCGCGGGGTTTTTCCAGAAAAGAATGAAAGCACAGCAAGGAGAAATTGGAGATGAGTGTTCTTTTCGGCAAAAGAACAAATGCCGCTAATACAATAACTATTGTGGGGCTGTTCCTCTTTTCGGTCGGCGCCTTCAATCTTCCTGGTCAAATTTTCTTCGCATTGACTCTTTACTTTTTTATATGGAAATCGAAAACCATTGTCATTGAAAAGCATGATGTTATTCTCTTGCTTTTTTCGACATCCTATTTTGTTATTTATACTTTTAACTTTGGATTTGCGGTAAAAAGTCTAATCATATATCTTTGGGGACCTTGGGCAGCCTACTTGTTCGGAAAGTGGTTTGTTTTATCTGATAATAGCGACCGTTCGTTTCAAGAAATGACGAATACGCTAACATTTGGTTTCTTTCTGCACGGCGTTTTGAATCTGCTCGCATATCTTAAATCAGACTACTATGCGCAATATGCTTATCAAAGAGTGTCCGTCGATTTTTGGCGTGGTGACATGGTTTCAGTTATCTCTACGGGGTTTATGTTCACATTTGCGGTTGCTCTTTCAACTTCAATCCTGTTCTCCCATTGCGGGGTTCGAAAAAAGCTTATAGCGCTGGCGGTTCTATTGATGAGTACGTTTGAAGCATCGTTCTTTGCCTATCGAACGATGATATTCATTGTTTTAATTCTTGTTGCTTTTAACCTACTTCGTTGGCTTCATGACTCATCTGTGCGAATCAGCAGAAAAGCTTTGCTCATTGGGCTTGCCGCGCTCTTTTTAGTTGCGATATTTGCAATTGTGTTCCTGAATGCTTTCGGAATTCAAGATGAATTGCTGTCTTTGAAAATTGTACGGCGACTGCTATACGATGACAAATCTTCGAGGTTTAAAACATGGACCTCATATTTGTTTTCGGGGGATTGGCTTCGTTATCCCTTTGGAGGCCAGAAGAGTGAATTCGCATATCACGGAGAGTGGGTACACAATCTATGGCTTGATATTTTAAATAAGGTTGGACTGATTCCCTTTGTAATCGCTGTAATATTTACGATAACGAGCATACGGTCTGCATATGGTGCCGCTGTGCGTATGAAAAAAACAAACCACAATTTGCTATCAAATCAAATTGCAAGTTTAGGTTTAGGTGCATTGCTGATCTGTATGCCTGAGCCTGTTGTTGATGCAAATCCGTATTTTTTCTTTGCTATTCTAATGCTATTGGGTGGCATCAAAGGAGTGGAGTGCTCATTCGGCAAGGAAGATACCGCTGAATCGGAAAGGGGATTCTAAAGACATGTCTCAATTCAAAGATAAAATACTGCTCATTACCGGTGGGACAGGCTCCTTTGGCAACGCTGTGCTGCGCCGCTTCCTGACCACCGACATTGCAGAGATCCGCATTCTCTCACGGGATGAGAAGAAGCAGGATGATATGCGGCATACCTATCAGGAGCTGTATCCGCAGTATGCGGAAAAGATCAAATTCTACATAGGCGATGTGAGGGATTACAATTCCATTCTGAATGCGTTCCGCGGTGTGGACTATGTATTTCATGCCGCCGCCCTCAAGCAGGTACCCTCCTGCGAGTTTTACCCCATGGAGGCGGTCAAAACCAACGTGGCCGGTTCTGACAATGTGATCTCCGCATGTGTTACAAACCATGTGAAGAAGGCCATCTTCCTGTCCACGGACAAGGCGGCCTATCCCATCAACGCTATGGGCATGACGAAGGCTGTCATGGAGAAGAATGTGATTGCCCGTTCCAGACAGATGCTGCCTGGAGATCCGGTTCTGTGTTTGACGCGGTACGGCAACGTCATGGCTTCCCGCGGCTCGGTCATCCCGCTGTTCTGCGACCAGATCGACGAGGGGAAGCCCTTGACGATCACGAATCCCAATATGACCCGTTTTATGATGACGCTCAGCGATGCCGTAGACCTTGTGCTTTATGCCTTTGAGCATGGCGAACAGGGCGACCTGTTCGTGCAGAAGGCCCCTGCTGCGACCATCGAGACGCTGGCACAGGCTGTGCTGGAGCTGAAGCACTCCAACCTTGGCACGACGATCATCGGAACGCGGCATGGCGAAAAGCTCTTTGAGGTGCTGGTCACTGCAGAGGAAATGATGCGGGCGGAAGAGCTGCCCGGCTTCTTCCGCATTCCGGCGGACAACCGGGATCTGAACTATGACAACTATTTCAGTAAAGGCAACCCGGAATTCGGCAAGATCGAGCAATATACCTCACACAATACACACCGGCTGAATGTGGAGGAAATGAAACAGCTTTTGCTGAAGCTGAAGCTGTTCGGAGGAACTTGCTGATGAATGTACTGATCACCGGCGCAAACGGATTTGTTGGGAAAAATCTGACGCAGCGCCTTTCCGCCATCAAGGATCACAGAGACAGGACTCGGCCCGCACTGCAAATCGAGGAAATTCTCTTGTGTACGCGGGATACTTCGGCTGAAACCCTGGTGGGCTACTGCCAAAAGGCGGATTTCGTGGTTCACCTGGCTGGCGTGAACCGGCCCCAGGATCCGGGAGAATTTGCAGCCGGAAACACGGACTTCACCCGTACCCTGTTGGAGATGCTTCGGGAAAGCGGCAACCGCTGCCCAGTGCTGCTGTCTTCCTCCATTCAGGCCAGCCTGACCGGACGATATGCCGAAAGTCCCTATGGGCAGTCCAAAAAAGCGGCGGAGGAGCTGCTCCTCGCTTACGGCAGAGAAACCGGTGCAAACGGGATGATCTATCGTCTGCCGAACCTGTTTGGCAAGTGGTGCCGCCCCAACTACAATTCGGTGGTGGCAACCTTCTGCCATCATATCGCGCGGGATCTGCCGATCACCGTTTCAGACCCGGCAGTCGAATTGGAACTGGTCTACATTGACGACCTGATCAACGAGATTCTGAACGCCATGGAGGGGCATCCCAACCGGACAGATGGGGCGTATTGCAGCGTTCCGGTCAGTCATCCTGTGACGCTGGGCGAGATCGTCCGTCTACTCCGAACGTTCCGGGAGCAGCCGCAGACGCTTTTGCTGCCAGAGATCCCGGATGGCAGCTTTGCAAAGAAGCTCTATAGTACCTATCTGTCCTATCTGCCGCCGGAAAAAATTGCGTTCCCGCTAAAGATGAATGTGGATGAGCGAGGCAGCTTCACGGAACTTCTGAAGACCGCCTCCTGCGGACAGGTCTCCGTCAACATCATAAGACCGGGCGTCACCAAGGGACAGCACTGGCACAACAGCAAGTGGGAATTCTTTATCGTCGTGGCCGGACACGGGCTGATTCAGGAACGTCAAATCGGCTCCGATGAAAAGATCGAATTTGAGGTCAGCGGCGACCGGATCCAGGCTGTTCATATGTTGCCGGGCTATACCCACAATATTATCAATCTGAGCGAAACGGAAAATCTGGTGACAGTCATGTGGGCCAACGAGCAGTTTGACCCCAGCCATCCGGATACCTACTTTGAGGAGGTGTAGCAATGGGAAAGCTGAAGCTGATGACGATTATCGGTACGCGGCCGGAAATCATCCGGCTGTCCGCCACGATAAAGTGCTGCGACCGGTACTTTGAGCAGATTCTAGTCCACACTGGTCAGAACTACGACTACACCCTCAATCAGGTGTTTTTTGACGATCTTGGCCTTCGGGCACCGGACTATTATCTGGATGCTGTAGGCGATGACCTCGGAGCCACGATTGGGAATATCATCGAGAAGTCCTACAAGCTGATGGTGCGGGTCAGGCCGGATGCGGTGCTGGTCCTGGGCGACACCAACTCCTGCCTTTCTGTGATCGGCGCCAAACGGCTGCACATTCCGATTTTCCATATGGAGGCGGGTAACCGCTGCAAGGACGAGCGCCTGCCGGAGGAGACGAACCGACGCATTGTGGATATTATCAGCGATGTAAATCTCTGCTATTCAGAACACGCACGCCGGTATCTGATGGAGTGCGGCCTGCCGAAGGAGCGCACCTTTGTGACCGGCAGCCCCATGGCCGAGGTACTGCACGCCAATCTGGACAAGATCGAAGCGAGCGATGTCCACCAGCGTTTGGGACTGACTAAGGGGCAGTACATTCTGCTCTCGGCCCATCGGGAGGAAAATATCGATACAGACCGCAATTTTGTCCAGTTGTTCACAGCGGTCAATGCCATGGCAGAGAAGTATGATATGCCAATCCTTTACTCCTGCCACCCCAGAAGCAGAAAGCGGCTGGAGGCGACGGGATTCCAGCTGGACACCCGTGTGATCGCCCACGAACCGCTGGGCTTCCTTGATTACAACTGCCTCCAGATGAACGCTTTTGCGGTGGTTTCCGACAGCGGAACGCTGCCGGAGGAAAGCAGTTTCTTCCTGTCTGTCGGTAAGCCATTCCCGGCAGTCAGCATCCGCACCTCCACTGAGCGCCCCGAGGCGCTGGACGCGGGCTGCTTTGTACTCGCCGGAATCGACGCAGACTCCCTCCTGCAGGCGGTGGAGATGGCTGTCGGGATGCAGCGGGCGGAATGCTTTGGCACACCGGTAGCGGGTTACACTGCTGAAAACGTGTCCATGAAGGTTGCGAGAATCATTCAGAGCTACACGGGCATCGTCAATAAAATGGTTTGGAGGAAAGACGAATAAATGGCGCTTGCAGATAATCACATACACTTTTTGTTTGGAGTGGATGACGGTGCGAAAGACGAAGAGGTAATGCACGCCATTTTAGACGTGGCATAGCAAAAGGACCAAAGGGGGAGATACAAACAAGGGAGCTGTATATGGGGAAGTGCGGTTGGAAAAGTCAACTGCGTATCCCGTTCTCCGGCTTTACAACATTTGCCCGGGTGTGGCATCATGCGGGCTAAAACAAATTCGCAAATAAGGGGGGATGTCTGTGTCAGACGCCAGAGAACAACCGGCGGCGCAGCCGCAAAAAAAACGCATGAGCCGCGGAACGCGCGTGCTGGTCATCATCGTGTGTGTTCTGCTTGCCATTGCGCTGATCCTGGTCGCCACGGTGCTGATCCTGTCGGCGGTCGGCCGCAATGCGCTGACGAACGACGACGGGGTGAACATTGCCCGCGATGATGTGGAGGCGCTTGGCTCTGGCACGGTGCGCTACAACGGGCAGCTCTACCGCTACAATACCGACATTGTCACGATCCTGCTCATGGGCGTGGACGAGGAGGTCAAGCAGGATGCCGACGGCGTCTATGGAAACGCAAACCAGTCGGATGCGAATATCCTTGCGGTGCTCGACATGCGTAACCAGGAGCTGACGCTTGTGTCCATCTCGCGTGATGCGATGTGCACGCTGGACATTCTCGACAGCACCGGCGCACACGTCGGCACGGCCACGGCGCAGCTGGCGCTGGCCTATTCCTACGGCGACGGAGCAGAGCGCAGCTGCGAGCTGACGAGCGCGGCCGTCTCGCGCCTGTTTTATGACCTGCCGATCCCGGCCTACGGATCGATCTATATGCAGGGCATCCGCCAGCTTGTTGACAGTGTTGGTGGTGTGACCGTTACGCCGGATGCGAGCTTTTCCGGTTTCACCGCCGGACAGCCCGTGACGCTCACCGGTCAGCGCACGGAGAATTATATCCGCTACCGCGCAGACTCGACCGAGGGCAACAACCAGCGCATGCAGCGGCAAAAGCAGGTCGTGCTCGCGCTGGTGAACAAGATGCTCGCGCAGGTCAGGGAGGACCCGGCGAGCGTGCTGGCGCTCTATAACGATGTTCGGCGCAATATCACGACGAACATCAATACCGCCATGATGGTCTATCTGGCGCAGCAGGCAAGCGGGATGCATTTCTCAGGTGATATCGTCAACGTGCCCGGCACATCGGTCATGGGCGCGCAGAAGCACGCAGAGTATCAGGTCGATCCCGATGCGCTGTTGGAGATGGTCCTGGATATTTTCTACGAGCCGGTGGATGGTTGACTGAAAACGGTTATTTTTTGAAAATAGCCCTTGCATTTTACACCGTTTCGGTGTAAAATTATGCTACTATTAGAAGCTGTAAGTTTATGAATGGAGGAGTTACACAATGAAGCGTTTTGTGGCCATTCTTCTGATACTCGTGCTTGTGTTTGCACTGTCGGCGACGGCGTTTGCTGCCAGTAATGTTACCAGCCCGGAGAAGGGCAACACGAATCCGAATGTCAATCCCGATTCCGGCAAGACCTCTCCGCAGACCGGTGAGTCCTTCAGCATCCTGTGGGTGATCTTGGCGGCCGTTGCTGCGGTCGGAGCGGTGCTGTTTTGCGGCAAAAAGCTGGTTCGCGCCAAGTAAGATGGCATAACTATGATAACAAAGCTCCATGATTCGTTCATGGAGCTTTTGTTTTATGAGGTGAACGATGAAAACGAAAAAGATCCTTGTGCGCAGTGTGCTGGTGCTTGTGGCGCTCGCGGCGCTGTGCGCGTGCGCGTGGTGCGTGTGGTACATCATTCAGTACTATCAGGGCCAGTCCTTCGGCGACCGGATGCGCACCAACGCCCCGGACGACACCGGCAGCTTCCAGCTTGGACGCGTGAAGATCCCGGTCGATTTCGACGAGCTGCAGGCCATGAACCCGGATATCTACGCCTGGGTGACGATCCCGGATACGGACATCAGCTACGCTGTGCTCCAGCGTGACGGCGATGATGATCAGGAGTATTACTCCAAGCACAGCGAAAACGGCGCGTACTACAGCGGCGGCAGCATCTTCAGTCAGGACTATAATCAAAAGGACTTCAGCGATCCCATGACCGTGCTCTACGGGCATAACCTGCGCAACGGACGCATGTTTGCCCAGCTCAACGACTTTTCGGATGCCGAGGTCTTTGAGGCGCACCGCTATATCTATATCTATCTTCCGGACCGGATGCTCGTTTATGAGATCTTCGCGGCCTATCCGCATTCGAACGAGCACCTGCTGCTGTGTCACGACTTTGCGGATGCGGACGATTTCACGGCGTATTTTGATGCCGAGCAGGCGCAAAAGAGCCTGCAGTCCAACTTCCGCACCGACGCCTGGCCCGAACCGGGCGACCGGGTGCTGACGCTCTCGACGTGCTTCCGGGGCGATAACCACCAACGCTACCTCGTGCAGGGCAAGCTCGTGGCGGAGGCCCACGCCAAATAACTGCATACGAAAAGGAAAACCCGGCAGAGCAAATGCTCTGCCGGGTTTTGCATCCGGAAGATCAGCCGTGCAGGCCGTTTTCCTGACGCTCCATGTTTTCAATGGCAATGTCATGAATCTGCTATATGATAGCGACTCTGACTCGATAAATCAAATGAAGTCTGGGTTACTGGGACGCGGGCCGTGGAAAGTACACTTTCCGGAAAAACCATCGTTGGCAGCGGCCATGGCATTAAGGCTATGATACGCTGCAGCTTCATAATCCTTGTCTTTATGAGCATAGTTTTTATCTTGTTGACAGTCTTTTCTTTGACAATGGAATCATCGCTCTGGATTCCTTTCCTTTTCTTTTTTAACAGATGTTTCTTTTCGACCGAAGCGTTTGGGCAGATTCACAGGATTTCTGGAGCAGAAATCCTGCTGTGCCTCCGCATCTGGGCACAGTAAGGGAGTGCTGCTTCTTGGGGAAAAATATCGGCACAAAAACCACCGCATCCCCGTTGATTTGCTCCGCGAAATGTGTTACGCTCTCAGTGCTGGAAGCCCGGCACTGGCCGGGAAATTTTCGTTTATGGGAAGACAGGTATGGACTATTATCTTCTTGCGGATATGACGGTGCAGATCGGCTACGAGCTCGCGGTCGCCGGGGCGGAGACGTACCGGGTCGAGGAGACCATGCGCCGTGTGATCGAGGCATATGGCACGGAGGGACAGGCGTTTGCCATCCCGAACTGTGTTGCGGTGAGCTTCGTGACGCCGAATACGAAGCCGCTGACCATCATGAAGCGCGTGGGCTACCATGGCAACGACCTCGAGCGCATTGAAAAGCTCAACGCGCTCAGCCGGCGCATCTGCGCCGAAGTCCCGGAGCCGCAGGAGGCGCAGCGCTGGCTCAAAGAGACGACAGCCGCCGTCCGCAGCTACGCCGTGTGGATATATTACCTCGGCAATTTCATGGCGGCGGCGGGCTTTTGCTGCGTATTTGGCGGCACGGTGCGCGACTGGCTCTGGGCAGGGCTGAGCGGCCTGATCATCGGCTTTGTGACGCGCTGCATGGACCGGCTGGAGGTCAACCCGTTTTTCAGCACCATTGCGGCGTCCTTTCTCATGGCGCTGCCGGCGTATGTCGCTGCCGGCCTCGGCTGGCTCGACTGCGTGGCGGTCGTCATCATCGGCGCGCTGATGCTGCTGGTGCCCGGACTGCTCATCACAAATTCGATGCGCGACATCATCTACGGCGACACGAGCTCCGGCGTCAGCCGCATCGTGCAGGTGCTGCTCTCGGCGTTCGCCATCGCGCTTGGCACGGCGGCGGCGTGGCACGTCACGACGCCGATCTACGGCCATGCGGAGGCGGCCGCAGCGCTGACCTATCCGCTCTGGGCGCAGGGTCTCGCGACGTTTGTCGCCTGCCTTGGATTTGTGATCCTGTTTAATGTCCACGACTGGGGCAGCGTTTTGTGCGCGCTCGGCAGCGCGCTGACATGGATCGTGTACCTGCTGTGCAGCAGGGCCGGGTTCAGTATCTACAGCGCCAACTTCTTTTCCGAGGTCGTGGCCGCCGTGTATTCCGAGGGCATGGGGCGCTGGCGCAAGTGCCCGGTCACGTCCTATCTGGTCATCTCCAGCATTCCGCTGCTGCCTGGCGCCGGTATTTATTATACGATGAGCATCGGCCTTTCGGGCTCCGTGCAGGCGGCGCTGCAAAAGGGACTGGAGACGGCCGGGATCGCGGGCAGTCTGGCAGTTGGCATCCTGCTGGTGTCGACGGTGTTTCGTGCAGTAAATGCACGCAGGCGCCGCGCATCTGCACCCGGACGCGAATAAACAGGGGGGCGAACCATGGAAAAATCGACTGTACTATTGTTTGATATTGATAATACACTGCTGGACTTCAGCGCCGGTGCGATGCAGGCAATGGAGGAGATCTTCCGCGCGGCAGGACTGCCGTATGCGCCGGAGATGTTCGCCGTGTTTCAGGTGGAGAACGACAAGCTCTGGGCGCGGATCGAGCGCGGCGAGCTGACGATCGCCGGGCTGCGGGACGTGCGCTGGCAGACGATCCTGGCGCGGCTCGGGCTGGAGGCTGACGGCGCGGCGATGGAGGATGCGTTCCGCGACCGTCTGCATGAGAGCGCGGTCCCGGTCGCGGGCGCGCCGGAGGTGCTGGCGCGGCTGCATGGGAAATACCGCCTGTGCGCTGCAAGCAACGGGCCGTATGCGCAGCAGGTGAACCGTCTGCGCCGGGCCGGGATGCTCGATGCGTTTGAGCGGCTGTTCATCTCCGGGCAGATGGGCGCAGAGAAGCCGAGCCGGGTATTCTTTGACCGGTGTCTTGCGCAGCTGCCCGGTGTTCGGTCGGAACAGTGCCTGATGATCGGTGATTCGCTCACGGCGGACATTGCGGGCGGCAGGGCAGCGGGGATGCGCACCTGCTGGTTCGACCCCGCCGACCGCGGTGCGGCCATGCCGCCGCAGGCGGACTGGCGCATCACGCGGCTGGAGGAATTGTTCGATATTCTCTAAGAAAGCGCAAAAAGCAGACCGCCCTCGCTTTGCTGAGCGAGGGCGGCTTTCCTATATGCATACAAAAACGCGGGTGCAGATCACTCTGCACCCGCGCGGGTTTTGTGCGGTTTTCGGGGTCAGCCGAAGATCAGATCTTCATGCAGACGTCCCATGCACGCCAGATGACGGTGCGCAGGTTGCCGATGGCAACGCAGTCACCGACGCGGTGCACGTGACGGCCCTTGTCGCCAACCGGAGCCGGCACGAAGCCGATGCCGTTGATGACGTTGTCGCAAGCGACCTCGAAGGTCTTGCCGTCCTGACCCTTGACGGTAACGCCGCCGTCGTGGATCTCGGTGATGGTGGAGTGCAGGTAGGTCGGGACCTTGTGGTACTCCATCGCGTCACGCAGGAAGGAGGTGTTGGCAAGGCAGGTAGCCTGAGCAGCAACCAGGTCGCCGGCGTACTCGACAATGATCGGGTGCTTGCCCTGGAGGATCAGGTCGTAAGCCGCCTCGCAGGAGGACTGGCCGCCGCCGAAGAACAGAACCTTGTCGCCGACTTCCTTCTTCTCCTTGAGCAGTTCGGTGAAGCTCATGGTCTTCTCGAAGCCCGGGATCATGGGCATGGTTCTCGGCACGGAACCGGTGGCCACGATGATCTCGTCGAAGCCGCGCATGGTGCCAAGGTCGGTGACCTCGGTGTTGAAGCGGATGTCGATGCCCTGCTTCGCGACTTCCTTCTTGTACCACTCAATGAGTTCCTTGTCGTTCTCTTTGAAGCTCATCGCGGAAGCGGTGAGGAACAGGCCGCCGAGCTCGTTGGTCTTTTCGAAGAGGACCGGCTTGTGGCCGCGCTTTTTGAGGACAAGCGCGCACTCCATGCCGCCGATGCCGCCGCCGATGATGGCGACCTTCTTCGGGCTCTTGGTCGGAACGATCTTATACTTGTTGTGCTGCATGGTCGTCGGGTTCAGCGCGCAGCGGCCCAGGTGCAGGGAATCCTGCGTGCTCTGGATGTTCGCCGTGCCCTTGAACTTCGCAAAGTTGAAGCAGCCGTTGTGGCAGCGGATGCAGGGCTTGATCTCGTCCTGACGGCCCTCGAGGATCTTGTGGATCCACTCGGGGTCAACGAGGTTCTGACGCGCGATGGCAACTGCATCGAGACGGCCGGCAGCGATCTCTTCCGCGGCCTTGACCGAATCCATACGGCCGGCGCAGGCGACGGGCTTGTCGGTGAACTTCTTGATGTGCTCGACGTACTCGAGGTTGCAGTTGTCGGGCATGTACTGAGGCGGATGTGCCCAGTACCATGCGTCGTAAGTACCGTTGTCGCAGTTGAACATGTCGTAGCCGGCATCGCCCAGGTACTTGATGGCCTTCTCGGACTCGGGCATGTCACGGCCGAACTCTTCGAAGTCGGTCTCATACGGCATAGCGCCCTTGCCCCAAGCCTTGGTCTTGGAGACGACGGAGTAACGCAGGGACACCGGGAAGTCGGCGCCGGCCTGACGCTTGATGGACTGCACGATCTCGACCGGGAAACGGAAACGGTTCTCGAAAGAGCCGCCGTACTCGTCGGTACGATGGTTCCAGTTGGCGATGGTGAACTGGTCAAGCAGATAGCCTTCGTGGACGGCGTGGATCTCAACGCCGTCGACACCGGCCTCACGCAGCAGCTTCGCGGTCTTGCCGAACGCATCGACCATCTCGTGGATCTCTTCGACGGTCATCGGGCGGGAGAGCATGTCCTCCTGCCAACGGTTCGGGGTAGCGGAAGCGGAAGCGCAGCAGTAGCTGACGTCGATGACGGGCTTGGCAAGGGCGCCGAGCACCTTGTTGTTGTTCAGAGTGACCATCCAGGGGGCAACAGCCATGGAGCGGCCGAAACCAGCGGCGAGCTGAATGAACAGCTTGGAGCCGGTCTTGTGGTACTCGACCATGTAGTCGGCGAGTTCCTTAAACATCTTCTTGTTCTGCCAGAGCCATCTGCGGCCCATGGTGTCGCGGACACACTGCATGCCCGGGAGAACCAGACCGACGCCGTCCTGTGCACGGTTGAGCAGGAAGTTCGCAGCTTCCTTATCAAAGTGGCAGGGCTCCAGCCAACCAAACAGAGAGGTGCCGCCCATGGAGCACTGGACAATGCGGTTTTTGATCTCGACATTGCCAATCTTCCACGGAGTAAATAGCGCGCTATACTTTTCGTCCATGAAATACATCCTTCCTTTTTCTTTTATTACGAAGATGATCCTGCTGTTGCTCTCGGCAGATCATCGAACGTTTTCGTAAGTATAACACCGCGGTGCAGTGAACACGATGCATACATACTGTGCATAGCATAACATACTTTTTGACAAAAAGCAATGAAATAAAATCGACCGGCTCGTATATTTTGCTCACAAAAAGCGTAAAAGAGTGACACAAGTGGCAGAAAGCGTCTGGAAATTCCAAAAAGAAGCAGCGCTGCAGAAAGCCAACGTTTAGTCAAATAATGGTATATTTTTTGCAGTGTGTCAATTTTCGGACACATTGACTTCCGGGTGTTCAGCGAAAAAACTACTTGAAATCCAGCGGCGACTGTGCTATGTTAATGCTATTCTTTCTTAGACCTACAAAAAAGATATGTATTAGGAGGCTTTGCTATGAGCAAGCAACTGAACCGGGAGGAAGCCTGGGCACTGTTGACGGAGTATAACCAGGATCCGTTCCATCTGCATCATGCCCGCACGGTCGAGGGCGTCATGCGCTATTTCGCGCAGGAGCTCGGCTACGGCGACGAGGTGGATTTCTGGGGCATCGTCGGCCTGCTGCATGATCTGGATTTTGAGCGCTATCCCGATCAGCACTGCATCCAGTCGCAGGAGATCATGCGCGAGCGGGATCTCGACGAGCGGCTGATCCACGCCACAGCCAGCCACGGCTACGGCATCACGGTGGACATCCAGCCGGAGCACGAGATGGAAAAGGTGCTCTTTGCGACCGATGAGCTGACTGGCCTGATCGGCGCGGCGGCGCTGATGCGTCCGTCCAAGAGCGTGCAGGATATGGAGCTCAAGTCGCTCAAGAAGAAATATAAGAGCAGCGGCTTTGCGGCGGGCTGCTCGCGCGAGGTGATCCAGCGCGGCGCGGATATGCTCGGCTGGAGTCTGGACGAGCTACTGACGCGCACGCTCGACGCCATGCGCGTGGTCGAGCCGCTCGTGGCCGAACAGGAAGCCAAAGAAGCCAAATAAGAAAAGGCCGGGGATGCGCCCCGGCTTTTTTTACATCTGCAACATTCGGCTTGAATTCCTTGTGATTTGGTAGTATATTATCCTTAGCATCTGCACACACACCTGTGCAGCAAGGAGGCAACAGATTATGGTCATCTCAACCAAGGGGCGCTACGCGCTGCGCCTGATGATCGACCTGGCGCAGCATTGCGACGAGGGCTTCATCTCGCTCAAGACCGTGTCGCAGCGGCAGGATGTGTCCCTGAAATATATGGAGGCGATCGCAGCGGCGCTCAACCGCGCGAACCTCGTCAACAGCCAGCGCGGCAAGGAGGGCGGCTACCGCCTGAGCCGGCCGGCGAGCGAGATCACGGTCGCGGAGGTGCTGCACAGCACCGAGGGCAGCATGGCCGCCGTGTCGTGTCTTGACGCCGGGGAGAACGGCTGTGAGCGCGCGGCCCAGTGCCTGACGCTGCCGATGTGGAAAAAGCTCGACGCCGTTATGGATAACTACCTGTCCGGCGTGTCCGTGCAGGACCTGCTCGACGGCAAGGCATAAGGGCGCAGAACCGGGGAAAGAACGTGTGTTTTCTTTCCCCGGTTTTCTTTTTCAAATTCCTATTGACAGTGTGGGAAATACATGGTATCATTTACCCACAAAGCAAATAGGAATTAAAGGAGGACAGTCTCATGCGCGTCTACGCAGACAATGCGGCAACCACAAAACTATCCCCCGCCGCAAAGGAAGCCATGCTTCCGTATTTTGACGAGATCTACGGCAATCCCAGCACGCTCTACACCCTCGGGCAGGAGGCGGCCGAGCATCTGCTCGCCTGCCGCACTGAGATCGCGCAGCTGATTGGCGCTGCCGATCCGCGCGAGATCGTGTTCACCTCCGGCGGCAGCGAGGCTGACAATCAGGCCATCATCTCCGCCGCCAGAAACGGCGCTCGCAAAGGGAAAAAACATCTGATATCCACGAAATTCGAGCACCATGCGGTGCTGCACACGCTCGACAAGCTCCGTAAGGAGGGCTTTGACGTGACGCTGCTGGATGTGCACGAAAACGGCGTCGTCCGCGTCGAGGACGTGGCCGCGGCCATCCGGGACGACACGGCGCTCGTGTCCATCATGTTCGCCAACAACGAGATCGGCACCATCCAGCCCATTGAGGCCATCGGCGCGCTCTGCCGCGAGCGGGGCATCCCGTTTCACACGGACGCGGTGCAGGCCGTCGGCCACGTCCCCGTGAACGTGCAGGAGATGCACATCGACCTGCTCTCGTGCTCGGCGCACAAGTTCCACGGACCGCGCGGCGTCGGCTTTTTGTACGCCAGGCGCGGCATCCCGCTCACGAACATCATCGAGGGCGGCGCGCAGGAGCGCGGCAAGCGCGGCGGCACGGAGAACACTCCGGCTATTGCCGGCATGGCCGCAGCGCTGCGCGAGGCGGTCGACCACATGGCCGAGAACACGGAGAAAGTCACGCGCCTGCGCGAGACGCTCATCGCCGGCCTCTCGACCATCGAGCACGCCCGGCTCAACGGCGACCGCGCGCAGCGCGTGCCCGGTACGGTGAACTTCTGCTTCGAGGGCATCGAGGGCGAGTCGCTGCTGCTCCTGCTCGACCGCAAGGGCATCGCCGCTTCATCCGGCAGCGCCTGCACGTCCGGCTCGCTCGACCCCAGCCATGTGCTGCTGGCCATCGGCCTGCCGCACGAGGTGGCGCACGGGTCGCTGCGTCTGTCCGTGGGCGAATATAACACGGACGAGGAAATGGCGTACATCGTGGACAATGTCCGGCAGGTGGTCGCCTACCTGCGCAGCATCTCCCCGGTGTGGGACGAACTGGAGACCGGCGCGCGCCCGCACCTGATTTGACACAATATAGATATAAAGGAGGCTTTCCTATGGCACTGTACAGCGAAAAGGTCATGGACCATTTTGAAAACCCCCGCAACGTTGGCAAGATGCCCGACGCTGACGGCATCGGTGAAGTCGGCAACGCCAAGTGCGGCGACATCATGCGGATGTATATCAAGGTAAACGACGGCATCATCTCGGACGTGAAGTTCAACACGTTCGGCTGCGGCAGCGCGATCGCGTCCTCGTCGATGGCGACCGAGATGATCAAAGGCAAGCCCATCTCGGAGGCACTGGCACTGTCCAACAAGGCGGTCGTGGAGGCGCTCGACGGCCTGCCGGCCCAGAAGATCCACTGCTCCGTGCTCGCGGAGGAAGCGGTCAAGGCGGCCGTGAAGGACTACTACGACAAAAACGGCATCGCCTACGACGCCGCGCTCTTTGCAGAGCATGACTGCGCCGCCTGTCACGGCGGCTGATACCACCCTGCTGCTTCTCCTCTTCCCCCTTCTATGTTTTGCGGAAAGCACCCGTCCATTCGGCCGGGTGCTTTCTGTATGTCCGCAAAAAACACCCCCGCAGGTTTCCCGGGAATCCTGCGGGGGCGTGGTGCGTCAGTAATAGATGCTGTTTCGCTTGGGCCTTGGTCGGAAGTGGATGCCCGACACCATGCCGAGCGCGGCAAACGTTGTGAACAGGGAAGAGCCGCCGTAGCTGAAAAACGGCAGCGTGATGCCGATGACGGGCGTGATGCCGATGCACATGCCGATGTTCTCAAACGTCTGGAACGTCAAAAACGCGGCCACGCCGAAGCACACGAGCGAGCCCATGTTGCTGCCCGAGCGGATGCCGACCATGACGCAGCGGATGATGATGATCAGCAGCAGCACGATGACGAGGATGCAGGCAATCATGCCGAGCTCCTCGCCGATGACGGCATAGATAAAGTCTGTGTGCTTGCCGGCGAGGGCGTTGGACTGGCTCTGCGTGCCGTGGCCGAGGCCCGCGCCGGTCCACTGGCCGGAAGCGAGCGCGATCTTGCTCTGGTGCGGCTGCCAGTTGATGCCGGTGTTCGTCGGGTCGATGCTGGAGTCATACGGCGCGAGGATGCGGTTTTTCTGATAGTCGTGCAGCACGAATTTCCACAGCAGCGGGATCATCGCGGCGATGGCCGCAAAGCCGATCGCAAACCAGTGCAGCGCAAAGCCCGCGGCAAAGAGCATCACGAGGAAGATGGAGAAAAAGATCAGCGCCGAGCCGAGGTCAGACGACACGACGAGGATCAGCCCGAACAGCAGCACGAAATGGCCCGCCAACTGCGCGACCGACCACACGGAGTTGAGGTCGTGGTATTCTTTCAAGTAGCTGATCTGCTTTGCCAGAATGATGATGAACGCGAGCTTGACGACCTCCGTCGGCTGGATGCCGATGCCGAAAAAGCGCAGCCAGCCGGTGTTGCCGGTGTTGTCGCTCACGCCGAAGGGGATCAGCAGCAGTAGAAAGACCACGTTGAACGCGCACAGGATCTGCCACTTGTCGGCCAGCACATCCACGTCCAGCACGGTCATGACCACGAACGCGAAAACGCCGAGGATGAGCGACGCGCTCTGCACGATGACATACTTGGCCGAGTGGTACGACGCCGTGGCGCTCGAGATGACGACGATGCCGAAAATGGCGCAGATGAGGCCCATCACGAGCAGGAAAATATCCGCCCGGTGAAAAAACTCCTTTGCGTAGGACATGGCTTTTTTCATAATGGCCTCCTTTCCGCCGCGGCGGCGTTTTGAAATCGGCGCTTATTATATCACACAAAACGACTTTACGCAACGGCCGAAACCGTGCTATAATACTTCTTCAGAATCGGAGGGATATCATGCAGGAATATCTGACCCACAGCGAAGCGGAGACCGAACAGGCCGGCGCGGACTTTGCGCGCGCCCTGCCGGACGGCAAGGTCGTGGCCATGTACGGCGAGCTCGGCAGCGGAAAGACCGCCTTTGTGCGCGGCATGGCCCGCGGCATGGGGCTGACGTGCCGCGTCTCGAGCCCGACGTTCACGATCGTGAACGAATATGAAGGGCCCCGCGAGCTGATCCATTTTGATATGTACCGTCTCGGCAGTGCCGACGAGCTGTTCGACATTGGCTGGGAGGATTATGTCAACCGCGGTTCCGTCTGCGCCGTCGAGTGGAGCGAGAACGTGGAGGACGCTTTTTACGGCGACGAGGTCGTGGTCCGGTTTGAAAAACTCGGCCCGACGACCCGGCGCATCACGATCACGGAAGGGAGCGGGACATCATGCTGATCCTCGCACTGGAGTCCTCGGCCAAGGCGGCGTCGGTCGCCCTGTGCCGCGATGGAGTGCTCATTGCCCAGAGCCAGCAGTGCAGCGGCCTGACGCACAGCTGCACGCTGCTGCCGATGGCGGAGCAGATGCTGAAAAATACCGATACCAGGCTTGCGGACGTCGACGCCATCGCCGTCGCGCGCGGGCCGGGCTCGTTCACCGGCGTGCGCATCGGCGTGTCCACGGCCAAGGGGCTCGCCTGGGGCGCGCAGAAGCCCGCCATCGGCGTGTCCACGCTTGAGGCCATGGCGTATCACGGTCTCGCGGCGGGGGAGGGCGCGCTCGTGTGCGCGGCCATGGATGCCCGCCGCAGCCAGATCTACAATGCCCTGTTCGAGATCCGGGGCGGAAAACCGGTGCGTCTTTGTGAAGACCGTGCGATTTCGCTCGCGGAGCTGGGCGAAGAACTGGGAAAAATGCAGAAATCCGCTTTTCTGGTTGGCGACGGCGCACAGTTGTGTTATAATACATGTTTGGACATGGGCATCCCTGCGGTGCTGGCGCCGGGCAATCTGGTCAGCCAGAGCGCGTGGGGCGTGGCCATGGCCGCCTTCGGGCAGACGCCGGCCCCGGCGGAGGAACTGCTCCCGGTCTATCTGCGCCTGTCGCAGGCCGAGCGGGAACGCCAGGCACGGCTGGCTGCTCAGGCGGCGCAAGAATGAAAAATTGAATCAACAAAGGAGACGACGAGATGAGTAAAGTTCACGTTTTTGACCACCCGCTGATCCAGCACAAGCTCTCGATCCTGCGCGACAAGAACACCAGCGTCAAGGAATTCCGCGAGCTGATTTCCGAGATCGCCATGCTGATGTGCTTTGAGGCCACGCGCGACCTCCCGCTCGAGGAGATCGACGTGGAGACCCCGGTCGCCACGGCGCACTGCAAGCACATCGCCGGCAAGAAGCTGGCCATCGTGCCGATCCTCCGCGCCGGTCTCGGCATGGTCGACGGCATGGTCACCCTGATGCCGAACGTCAAGGTCGGCCACATCGGCCTGTTCCGCGACCCGCAGACGCTTGAGCCCGTGAAGTATTACTTCAAGATGCCGCCCGACATTTCCGAGCGCGACGTCATCATCGTCGATCCGATGCTCGCCACCGGCGGCAGCGCGTCCGCCGCGGTGCAGTTCATGAAGGAAGTCGGCTGCAAGCACATCAAGCTCATGTGCATCATCGGCGCCCCTGAGGGCGTGGCTGTGATGCAGAAGGAGCATCCGGATGTGGACATCTACGTCGCAGCGCTCGACGATCATCTCAACGAGCACGGCTACATCGTCCCCGGTCTGGGCGACGCGGGCGACCGCATCTTCGGCACCAAGTAATTCTCTCCTGTTGATCCGTAAAGCAAACACCCGGTATTGGCTCGCCAATACCGGGTGTTTTTTCGCTTTGTTACTGCAGGTTCAGGTGCTTGCGCAGCATGCCGTGCGTGAGGAAGAAATAGCCCACGCAAAACGCCAGCGCGCCCACACACGCGCAGCCGAGCACGGTCCAGAGCGCCTGCAACACGGTCATCGTGTTGACGGCCGCGCTGGCCGACCCGTAGAACGCGCCGAAGATCAGCGCCAGTACGAGGCGCGTGCCGATCCAGAGCACAAAGAAGAACACGACGGACATGAGCCCCTTGTTTTTCTTGAAACTCTGACCGATCGCCATGGCGGCGTAGGTCATCAGGCACAGGGCAAGGCCGCACAAAACCACCAGCACGACCACGCCGACGGTGAGCCAGCCGGCCTGCGCCTGCGTGATCGTCGGCATGCTGTACGGTGCGCCGAAGGTAAAGGCAAACCGAAACCGGACGATATCCTCGTAGCCGCCGATCGTGCCGGACAGCAGCAGGCCGAGCGCGTCGACCGCGAACGTGCCGAGAAACCACACGATCGAGACGATCAGCTTCGAGAAGATCAGCTCCGTCGTCGAGACCGGCAGCGTGAACATCAGGTAGCCCTCGTCCGTCATCAGGTTGCGGTAAAACCGCAGGATCATGAGCACGACCGTCGTCACGACGGCGGCGATGAGTGAGAGTGAAAACACGAACGACACGAGCGCGCCGATGGCGCGGATCAGAAAGCCGTTCTGGTTTTCACACAGGCGGGTGATCAGGTTCGTGAACAGGCCGAGCACCGGCACGGCCGCATACAGCGGCAGCATGATGCGCGCTGTCGCGCGAAAATCCTGCTTTAAGAGTTTTCCTAGCATCTGAATACCTCCCGAAACACAGCGTCCACCGATTTGCCCTCCCTGGCGCGCAGCTCGTCGGCCGACGACTGCAGCAGCAGATGGCCGCGGTTGAGAAACGCCACGTCGTCGAGGATGTTCTCCACGTCCGCGATCAGGTGCGTGGAGATGACGACGGCGGCCTCGGGGTTGTAGTTGCTGATAATGGTGTTGAGAATGAAATCGCGCGTCGCAGGGTCGACGCCGCCGATCGGCTCGTCGAGCAGGTAGAGCTTCGCCTTACGGCTCATGACGAGGATGAGCTGCACCTTTTCGCGCGTGCCCTTCGACATCTGCTTGATCTGCTGCTTGGGCTGGATGCCGAGCCGCTGCATCATCTGCACGGCCGCGCCGCGGTCAAAATCATCGTAAAAATCGCCGAAGAACGCCAGCAGCTGCAGCGCCGTCATCCAGTCGGCAAAATAGGTGCGCTCCGGCAGATAGGACACGATCTTCTTCGTTTCCCTGCACGGCGACTTGCCGTCGATGAGAATTTCCCCGGCGTCCGGCGTGAGCAGGCCGTTGGCCAGCTTGATGAGCGTGCTCTTGCCGCTGCCGTTCGGGCCGAGCAGGCCGACGATGTGTCCCGGCTCGACCGAGAGGTCCACGCGGTCGAGCGCCGGCTCCGCGCCGTAGCTCTTGCACAGACCCTTGCATTCGAGAATTGCCATGTTACATTTCCTCCTTTGCCTGCCGCAGATTCTGCTGCAGCAGCTCGAGCGCCTGCGCCCGGTCATAGCCGAGCTGCGCCAGCGCCTGCCAGAATGCGTCGATGCCGGCCTGCGCCAGCCGCCGCTTTTCCCGGTCGATGCGCGCCAGATCCTCTGTCACGGTGCGGCCGGCCGTGCGCTGCGTCCGGATCAGCTCCAGACGCTCGAGCTCGGCGAGCGCGCGCTGCATCGTGTTCGGATTCACGCCGGCGTCGGACGCGAAGTCGCGCACCGACGGCAGCTTGCTCCCGGGCGGAAACTGCCCGAGAATGATCGCGCGGGCGATCTGGTCCACGAGCTGCGTGTAGACAGGCGCGTCGTTGCGGATGTTCCAGTTCATGATGCCGCCTCCTGTCGAAATTGTGTATCGCTGTATTAAGTGATTAAGACAATAGCACAATGTGTGCGGGATGTCAAGCCCAATTTTGCAAAAAAACAAAAACCGCCCGCAGCGATCGCTGCGGGCGCAAAGATTGCAGATTCAGATTTTGATTTCTTCCTTGACCGTGTCTTCCGCGAACGGAAGCGCAGCGGCCCTTCGCTGTGCGAGCAGGCCGGGGAGGATGGACACCAGACTGCCGCAGAGGATGCACGCGATACCGGCGAGCATATTGCCCGGGATTGCCTCGTGCAGCACCAGAAACGCCAGCAGCGGCGCGAGCGCGGGCTTGAAGAAGAACACGAGCGACGTTGTCTGCGCACTCGTGACCTCCATCGACAGGAAGTAGCAGGTGAAGCCGATGCCGGTCACGCCGATGTAGATGAAGAGCACGATCGGGAGGTTGGTCAGCGTGTAGCCGGTGAAGAAGGGGATGCTCGCAAACGTGTCCAGACCGGCGGCCGTCAGGCCGGCAGAGAGGGCCGGAATGTGTGTCAAACCTGCGATCGCGATCATCTCGGCCGCGCCGAACAGAAAGCTGAAGCACGTCACGACGATGCCGCCGAAGCGCGCGCACTGGCGCTTGCCGCACACGCCGTAGAGCGCGAACAGCAGCGTCGCCAGCAGGACGTACACCACACCGAGCGCATCGAGCCGCAGGTGCCACGGCTGGATGATGAGCACGATGCCTGCCACGTCCAGCACGAGGCCCGCAATCTGGTTTTTCGAGATCGTCTCGTGCAGGAGCAGGAAGGCGAACAGCGTCACGAACACGGGGTTGCTGGAAAACAGCACGCCGACGACCGAAGCCTGGATGCGCGTGACGGATAGCTGATACAGCGACATACTTACCGCGATGCCCATCAGGCCCAGCAGGGCAAACGAGCCGAGCGCTTTGCCGTCAAGCTTCCGGCCGCGCTTTTTCAGTTCGCGCACGGCGAAAGGAATGAGCACCAGCCCGCCGACGAGAAACCGGCTGAAATTGAGCTGGATAGGGTTGAACTGTCCGGAGATCAGCTTCAGCGCGACCTCCATGCTGGAAAACAGCAGCGTCGTGACCGCAATGTACAGATAGCCTCGTTTCATATCTGCGCCTTCTTTGTTTCGTACTTGCACAAGCGGTTTCCGTTGTAACACTGTTTTGGACGCTTGTCAAGAAACGTCAAATTTCCAACAAGCAAAACCGGCGCCCGGTGTCAGCCGGGCGCCGGGGCATATGCAGTTCGCTCAGCGCGGCAGGCGGCCGGCGTTGCGCTCCCAGAACACGCCGTCGGCGTAGCCCTGGATGGCGGGGTTTGTCTCCGCCAGCTCCAGCCGCTTTTCGGCCCAGGCGCAGTACTGCTCGCTGCGCTCGATGGCGACGAAGCGGCGGCCGAGCTTCTTCGCCGTCACGGCCGTAGAGCCGGAGCCGGCGAAGGGGTCGAGCACGATGCCGCCGGGGTCGGAGCTTGCGAGGATGAGCTTGGCCAGCAGCTTTTCGGGCTTTTGCGTCGGGTGGGCGGTGTTTTCCGGCATGGACCAGTAGGGCACGGAGATATCGTCCCAGAAGTTTGACGGGCACGTGTTGCGGAATTTGCCGTCCGGTGTCTCCTCCCAGTCCTTCGGCCGGCCGTCGGCGCGGTAGGGCGCGCGCACGCGGCGGCGCACCTTCACGGCGTCGACATGGAACGTGTAATCGTCCGTGCGGGTGGCGAACCAGATGTCCTCCATGCCGTTTTTCCAGTTGCGCTGCGCGCCGCGGCCCTTTTCCCGCTGCCAGGTGATGCGGTTCTGCAGCCGGAAATAGTCCTTGAGCGTCATGCCGATGACCGGGCTCGAGCGCCAGTCGCAGCAGACGTAGACCGAGGCGTCCGGCTTGAGCAGCGGCAGCAGCAGCTCGATCCATGCGCGCGTAAAGGCGGCGTAGTTTGCGTCCGTCGTGCGCCGGAAGCCGCCGCCGGAAAAGTCCTTGGTTAGGTTGTACGGCGGGTCGACGATCAGGAGGTCTGCAAAGCCGCGCGGCAGGTGCGGCGCGACCTGAAACGTGTCGCCGCAGATGGTGCGGCCGCACACGGCGTCGAGCGGCACGTCCTCCGTCACGCGCAGGCAGCGCGCGAGATACTCCGGCGCGTCCTCCGGCAGAAAGTCTATGGTCTTGTTGCGTTCGGCTTTCATGGTGTCACCTCGCAAGGGAAAAGCGGCTGTTTTGCGGGCGCATCAGGTCTCTCCCATGGCGTAGACCATGTCCCAGAAGCGCAGGTCAAACAGGCAGCACGTTTGGAAGATCTCGCACAGATGCTGTGTTGTCTGCTCGTCGATGTCCGCGCCGAGCGCGTCGATCCGGTCGATGAGCGCCTGATTCGTCTGGCGGTACTCCTCCGAAACGTAGCCCGCGAACCACGCGCCGTAGTGTTCGTTTTGAAGCGCGTCCGGATAGCGCGCCGCCATCTCCTGCGCGATGTAGGCATAGCTCCATGAGCAGTTTAAGAGCGTCACGAGTCCGGTCAGCACGTCCCCGGCCTGCGCCTCGCAGAGCATATAGTGGCTGTAGGCGCTGTTGTCGATGTGCGGGCGCGCGCGGCGGATCTCGTCTTCCGTGACGCCGAGGCGCTGCATGTACGGCAGATGCGTGCGGAATGTCTCGCCGATCGTGTTCGCCAACTCTCCGCTCAGAAAGCGGATCTGCTCGAAATCATCGGCCTTCTGGATGATGGCCGCGAAGATCTTCACGTAGTCCTTGAGGTAGAGATAGTCCTGCAGCATATAGTAGCGGAATTTTTCCATCGGCAGCGTGCCGTCGGCCATCTGCATCACGAACGGGTGGGAGAGGTACCGCGGCCAGATGTCCTGCACACACGCATGGAGCCGCTGCGAGAGCTTTGTGCCGTTATGCCCGCTCATTTGTGCGCAATGATGGCGACATAGCCGCCGCTCTGGTAGCCGGGCACGACGTCCTCCACGACCTCGTTGGTGTACATGGGGTTGCGCAGCAGCGTCTGATAAAAGTCAAAATCGTGGAAGCCGAGTGCCTTGAGCGCGTCGATCTTCTCCTCGGTGGAGTGCCACACGCCCGCGCAGCACAGCTCGAGTGGGTACGGCAGCTTGGGCATAACGCCGCTGAGCGACGGGTGGTCGAACGTGCCGGCCTCCTTTGCCAGCAGATACATGAAGCCGAACGCGCTCTCCTTGGGCACGTCCAGGGAAATAAACTTACCGTTCGGCTTGAGCGCCTTTTTGCAGACACCAAATGCGCGCGTCAGATCCTCCATATAGCTGGAGCTGCCGTTGAGGTAGATCACGTCGTAGGCATTTTCCTCCAGCTCGGCGTCCTCAATCGCGCCGAACGCGATCACGTTCACGCCGCGCTTTTGCGCGATCGCGCCCATGTCGTGCGAGGGCTCGATGCCCTCGATGCCGCTGCAGTCGATCATGCTCTCGAACAGGCCGCTGCCGCAGCCGACGGAGAGCACGCGCTTGCCGGCAATGTCGCCGAGTGCGGTCTGAAACAGGCGCAGCTCGCTCTGAAACAGGTTGTCGTTTTCCATAAACCAGGCATCATACTGCGCCGCATAGCCGTCAAATTTCGGTTTCATCATCAAAGGTCCTTTCTAAGTATCATTTCGTTTGCCGTAGCCGGCGGACGCGCCGCGCGGACAAAAATCAACGGTTTTTTCATTATAGCATACAAGTGTTTTGCCTGCAATCCCGCAATGTCGGCATCTAAAAGGGAAGCGCAAAAGAACACCGGCAGGCATCTTCGGATGCCTGCCGGTGGCTGCGAAGGCTCACTTCCATTCACAGTTTCACAACGATGGAAGCGGAATTCTCGTTCCTCTCCGGGAGGGGAATCAGCTGCCAGCCGCTTCATATACCTCTTTTAGGCTTAACTTTTCATCAAGGTCACAGAAACACCATTCGAGAGTTTTTTCTGTGAACCCGCTCAATTCCCAATGTTTGTATATTGCCAGATAATCATATTGCTTTTGGCTGATGAAATGGATGTCTTGAAGGGTCTGGCTCTCTGTATTAAAAATCGCAATGAAGTCACGATCACGCACCCCCATATCATTACGCACATAGCCCAACAGATAGCACGTGCCGGTTTTCTCGTCAAACTCCAGATGTCTTAGTACGGTTCGCACATCTTCAGCAAACAGTGTGCTTACTTTTGTAAAGGTGTTTGTCTCATAAACCCCAAGCTGAGTTCTTAAAGAAGTGATGGGCTTCTCGATATTGTAAAAAAAGCTACCGTCGGGCGAAAAGCAAAATCCTTCATCCTGTGCGCCAATCCTGGTGATCGTGATCCGTTTTAGCAGACAGAGGGAGTCCAGATCATAAAACCCCAGGCGCCCTTCTGTGGACTTCACGGCGATGATATTCTTTCCCGGCATAAAAGCGGCTGTATACGCATAGGGAATATCGCGGAATTTCGCAAGCTCATTTCCTGCTTTATCATATATATAAACCGTTCTGCCGCTGCAGCCCACCTGATAAGACTCGTTTTGATAAAAGCTCCAAAATCTTCTCATGCGAACGCTCCTTTTTCGATGCGCAAATTCTCGATTATTTCATTCATTATAGCATCAAATGGGGAATCCGCAAGAAATGGCATGCGAAAACTGGCACCTCGGTAGAATCTTGCTCTCTGCTGCTCCAAACCTCCTTTCACTTTACAACGGACATTTTTTCAGCAAAAAGCAGGGCGCGAATTTGTAAACATTTTGTGAACAAGCCGCCGTCGCCCGCCGTTCGTCGCTGCAACTCTTTCTGCTTTTACGGTATCGCGGCAGCGATGGGATTGCGACATGCCAACGGCAACATTGGCGTTACCATTAGCAACATTCGACCAGAGTGTTTTTCTTTCTCCCTAACCTTACTACAATTTCAAAAGCGCTTTTTGGCCAGTTCTGCAAAAAACGATTGAAATAAACCGTCTTACCCTCTCTTCACCACTACTACGGCCTGACTTGGGCAGTTGGCAAAGCCAGACACAAAAAATGGACAAGCAATCTCCTCATCTTTATTCAATCTTAATACGTCGCAAATGTCCCTTATCCGCTCTTAAAATCTCCGGCTGTATAATATAACCATCACAGAAATAAGGAGCTGCCTTTATGCCGGAAGAGATCATTCGTCGAAAGCGCCGCCTTTCGTCTTTTCAAATTATCATATTAGGTTTTGCCGCGGTCATTCTGCTCGGAGCACTGCTGCTGATGCTGCCGATCTCCACGACTGGAGGGAATGTAACTCCATTCAATGAAACGCTGTTTACAGCGACCTCTGCCGTCTGCGTGACAGGGCTTGTGGTGCAGGATACAGGCAGCTACTGGTCAACCTTTGGGCAGGCGGTTATTCTGGCGCTGATCCAAATTGGTGGTCTTGGTGTCGTAACCGTAGCAGCGTCGTTTGCACTGTTGTCCGGGCGAAGAATCTCTCTGATGCAGCGCAGCACCATGCAGGATGCAATTTCAGCACCAAAGGTCGGCGGAATCGTCCGCCTGACACGCTTCATCCTGCGAGGGACGTTTCTGATTGAGCTGCTGGGGGCGCTTGCCGTGCTGCCGGTGTTCTGCCGTGACTATGGAGGGCGCGGCGTCTGGATGGCGATATTTCATTCCATATCTGCTTTTTGCAACGCCGGGTTTGATATTCTTGGGACAGAAAGCAACCGCTATCCATCTCTTACCGGCTACGCGGACAGCCCGGTAATCAATATCACGATTATGCTGTTGATCGTGATTGGCGGCATTGGATTTCTGACGTGGGATGATATCTTTGAAAACAAGTGGCGGTTTCATCGCTACCGAATGCAGAGCAAGGTGATTCTCGTCACGACAGGTCTTTTGATTTTTCTGCCTGCTGTGTTTTTCTTCTTTTCAGACTTTTCCGCGCTTCCCTCCGGAAACCGGCTGCTGGCATCCTTTTTTCAGTCCGTCACGCCGAGGACAGCGGGCTTCAACACGGTAAATCTATCCGCGATGTCCGGTGCGTCGCAGGGCGTGATGATCCTTTTGATGCTCATCGGCGGTTCTCCGGGTTCTACAGCAGGCGGCATGAAAACAACGACGCTGGCGGTCTTGATTGCCAATGCCACTGCGACCTTCCGCCAGCGCGATAGTGCCCAATTTTTCGGACGCAGAGTCGATTGCAGCGCTGTCAAAACCGCCGCGACCATTCTGACGATGTATCTGGTGCTGTTCTTTGGCGGTGCGGTCTTTATCAGCGCATACGAGCATCTTCCGCTGTCTGCCTGCCTGTATGAAACGGCATCGGCGGTCGGGACTGTGGGATTGACACTTGGTATTACACCGCAGCTGCGCATTCCATCGCAAATGGTGCTGATCTTGCTCATGTATCTGGGCAGAGTCGGCGGTCTTACCCTCATTTATGCGGCACTTTCCAGCAAAAAAGCGGGGAATGCAAGGCTGCCGCAGGAAAAAATTACAATTGGATAAGGAGCCTTTTCACATGAAAAACATTCTATTGATTGGCACAGGCCGCTTCGGACGGCATATCGCAGTACAGCTTTATCAGCTGGGGCATCAGGTCATGGCAGTCGATACAAACGAGGAGCGAATCAGTGATGTGCTACCATATGTCACCAACGCACAAATTGGCGACAGTACAAACGCGGAGTTTCTTCGCTCTCTTGGCATCGGAAATTTTGACGTCTGCATCGTGACCATCAGCGGTAATTTTCAGAACTCGCTGGAAACCACCTCGCTGCTGAAGGAGCTGGGTGCAAAGCGCGTGGTATCGCGTGCCGAGCGTGATGTGCAGGCAAAGTTTCTGCTTCGCAACGGTGCAGACCATGTAGTCTACCCGGAAAAACAGGTGGCAAAATGGGCAGCGATCCGATACACTGCCGACCATATCTTCGACTACATAGAGTTCGACGAGCAGCACGCCATTTTTGAGGTGGAAGTACCAGAAGGCTGGGTCGGGAAAAGCATTGGCGAACTGAATATCCGCAGCAAGTTTGGAATCAACATTCTTGGCATCAAGCATTCGGGAAAAACCGACGTATCAATTACACCGGATACGGTGCTGTCCGGGGAAATGACGATTTTAGCGTTGGGCGAATACAAAGCGCTGCAAAAGTGTTTCCGAATCTGAACGGACGGTGAGGGTATGTGGAAGATGTCGTTTTGATCGCTGGGACAGCGTTAATGTTCCTGCTCAGCTGGTTTTTGATGAAGCGGCTGGATCGCTTTCTGGATGAAAATCAGAAGCGAATCGAGGAAGCGCCCGAACAACAGCAGCCTGAGCCGTGCGTGCATCTGGTCGGAAATATTTCTCCTGACGAACTTGAGGAAACGCTTTCCCGGTTTCGCAGCAGTCATGCCCATGTAGAAATCGTGATCTATGATTCAGAGCAAATTTTATTTCCAAACAACGAATCCGGTTGGGCGCAGTAGAAACCATCACATTTTGGTGCTATAATATCATTTAAGAGGGGTGGTGAAAATGTGCAGAACAAAGGAAGCAAACTGCCAAAAGAGCATATTCTTGTGTGCCTGTCCTCGTCTCCATCCAATGAACGCATTGTACGAATGGCAGGGAAAATGGCACAGGCATTTAGTGGCAGCCTTACCGCGCTTTACGTGCAGACACCCGAAGACGCTGATATGAATGCGGAAGATACCGTTCGCTTGCAGGTGAATATGCGTCTGGCTCAGCAGCTTGGCGCAGAGATCGTCACAACGCATGGTGAAGATGTGGCAACACAGATCGCGGAATATGTGCGTCTCTCTGATGTGACCAAAATTGTGATTGGGCGAAGTGGCGTACAGCGGCGGCATTTTTGGAGTGAACCGACGCTGACAGAACGGCTCATTACGCTTGCACCAGAGGTGGACATTCATATCATTCCGGATGTGGAAGCCTATAAGAGCTACCGCAGGAAACGGCTGCTTCCCATCCGTCCGGCGTTTCCGACCGCATGGGAACTGCTTCTGACCATCGGGATTCTGGCAGCTGCGACGGTCATCGGATGGGTCTTTCTGCGGCTCGGCTTTGCAAATGCCAATATCATTATGGTTTACCTGCTGGGGGTGCTTCTGACTTCCGCTTTTACCAGCGGATATACCTGCGGTGTGCTGTCCGCTTTTTTGAGTGTCATCCTGTTCAATTATTTTCTAACGGAACCCCGGCTGTCTTTGGCAGCCTATGGCAGCAAATACCCAATAACCTTTGCCGTCATGTTTGCAGCGGCGCTTTTGACCGGTACGCTTGCCGCAAAGCTCAAAGCCCATGCGCAGCTATCCGCGCGGGATGCCTATCGGACAAAACTCCTTTTTGATATGAACAGGCAGCTTCAAAAGGCGGAAACACCGGATGAGGTCTATCAGATGACCGCGACGCAGATACAGAAGCTCATGCAGCGGGACGTTTTGATTTATCCGGCACAAGGCGATGCGCTGCTGGATGGGAATGTTTATCCGGCAGACGGAAGCAGCCCATATTGCATCCCGGATACTGATCAGGAACAGAACGTGATTCAATGGGTCTGGCAAAACCGAAAGCGTGCTGGCGCAACGACGCAAAACTTTCCAAAGGCAAAACGGCTGTATCTTGCCATTCGTACCGGGCAGCGGGTTTTCGGCGTTGTCGGGATTCCGATGGAGAAGCAAACGCAGCCTGACGCATTTACATCCAGCGTGCTGTTTTCCATTCTCGGCGAGTGCGCTCTGGCGCTGGAAAGCCTACGCAACGCCGAAGAAAAGGAAAAAGCCGCCGTCCTTGCAAAGAACGAACAGCTTCGTGCAAACCTTCTGCGTTCAATTTCCCATGACCTTAGGACCCCGCTGACCTCCATTTCCGGCAACGCGGATACGCTGCTGCACAGCTATAACGTGCTGGATGAACAAACGCGGAAACAGATTTTTACGGACATTTATGACGATGCGCAATGGCTGACGGGACTGGTTGAGAACTTGCTTTCCATTACAAAAATTGCGGACGGCAGCGTAAAACTGCACCTTTCTGATCAGGTCGTGGACGATATCGTATCGGAATCGCTCCGACATATTGACCGAAGGTCGGTGGAGCATCACATTACAGTAGATTGCGGAGATGAGCCGCTGCTGGTGCGGGTAGATGCAGGACTCATCATGCAGGTGCTTATCAACTTGGTGAACAATGCAGTCAAATATACTCCGGCTGGCTCGAACATCCGGATCACGGCAATCCCGCGAGACAATATGGCTGAAATATGCGTCAGCGATAACGGTCCCGGTATTCCAGATGAACTGAAGGAACGTGTTTTTGAAATGTTTTTTACCGGGGGCAATCCGATTGGCGACAGCCGCCGAAGTCTTGGGCTTGGGCTTACGCTCTGCCAAGCCATCATTCATGCCCATAATGGCGAAATGACATTGAAAGAAAATTCGCCGCATGGCTGCATCTTTTCCTTTACAGTACCGCTCAGTGAGGTGAACTTAAATGAATAAGCCGCTTGTCCTCGTTGTAGAAGATGATACGCCGGTGCGCAATCTGATCACAACAACGCTGAAAACCCATGAATACAGGTATCTTTCTGCGCAAAACGGCGCAAGCGCCGTGATGGAGGCGCTGTCTCACAACCCGGACATTGTGCTGCTTGATTTGGGACTGCCAGATATGGACGGCGTGGAGATCATCCGAAAAATTCGTTCGTGGTCAAATATGCCGATCATTGTGATCAGCGCCAGAACAGAGGATTCTGATAAAATCGTGGCGCTGGATGCCGGGGCGGACGATTATCTCACCAAGCCCTTTTCCGTGGATGAACTGCTGGCGCGGCTGCGAGTGACGCAGCGGAGACTGTCGCTGATGAAAACAGACGCAGCGCAGGAATCTCCGATTTTTACGAACGGTGCGCTGAAAATCGACTATGCGGCAGGTTGCGCATATCTTGACGGTGCAGAACTGCACTTGACGCCCATCGAATACAAGCTGTTGTGTCTGCTCTCAAAAAATGTGGGCAAGGTTCTGACCCACACCTACATCACACAGCAGATTTGGGGCAGCAGTTGGGAAAACGATATTGCTTCTCTGCGGGTGTTCATGGCGACCCTGCGCAAAAAGCTGGAACGCGGAAAAGACGGGCCGCAATACATACAAACGCACATCGGAATCGGCTATCGGATGCTCCGCGTCGAATAGCAGGGAGGCTTTCAAAAAATCTATGAATCATCATGCTGTTGAAAAACCCTCCGTTACCGCGCAGTATGGTGTCAAGCCTGCTGCCTCTGCTGCAGCGAAAATGGCAGCCAAGCAAGAGGAGTTTGTCGCACCCGATGTTAAGGATGGCTCCATTGTTCTGCACAAAGCATTCGGAGAAGGTGCGGTCACCAAGATTGACAAAGCGCAGAAACACATCCGTGTCACCTTTGGTATTGGCGAAAAGACATTCATCTTCCCGGATGCTTTCAAGCAGGGATTCCTGAAAATGAAGGGAGAGTAATCCATGCCGGAAATATTCAGTAATACAACGCTGACGGTCAATCAGCTTATAGAAAAGATCGACACAGGCGAACTCGGACTGCCGGAATTACAGCGCCCCTTCATCTGGAAAGATTCAAAGGTGCGTGACTTATTCGATTCCATGATGAGAGGCTACCCCATTGGCTACCTTATGCTGTGGGAGTGTCCGTCTCTTGATAAGAAAAAATCCATCGGTGTCGATGCCCACAGCTACGACTCACCCAAGGAAGTCATCATTGACGGTCAGCAGCGTTTGACTTCGCTCTATGCCGTTATGAAGGGCAAGAAGGTTATCAACTCAAAGTTCGATGAGAGATGAGAAGAGTATTGTTATCTCCTATTGCCCGCTGCAAAACAAATTTGAGGTTGGTTACCAAGCCACGAAGAACGCCCCAGAATGGATTTATAATATTAGTGACCTGTTCACTTCCACGAACACCTTTAAGTTCATCGGTGATTTCATCAAGAAACTGGGTGACTATAGATCCACCAAAGGGTCCGAGCTTACAGATGAAGAACAGGGCTTAATTGCGGATCGCATCAACAGTGTGGTCAATCTGAAAAGCCATACGCTTCCTGTGTTCGACATAAAGTCCACCGCAGAGGAAGAGGATGTCTCTGAAATATTCGTCCGTGTAAACTCTGGTGGTGTTTCTCTGAAACAGAACGACTTCATCCTCATCTTGTTGTCCTTGTATTGGGATGATGGACGTCGTGAGATTGAGCAATTCAGCAAGGATTCCACCGCTCCGGCAAAAGGTAAAACGACCTCTTACAATCAGCTGACCACCGTGTCAGCGCAGGATGTCATCCGCGTTGTTATGGCATATGCATTTGACAGAGCCCGTTTGAAGTATGGCTATAAACTGCTCAGAGGTGCCGACTTTGATAAAAAGGGTGCCGTGGATGATAATCTTCGTGTTCAGCGTTTCAATACTCTCAAGGAGAAACTACCGGATGTCCTCGATGTACACAGCTGGCATGAGTTTATCAAAGCCATCATGAACGCAGGATATTTGTCCGGGGATTTGATTCTGTCTGGCAACGCAATATTCTACACCTATGCCTTGTATTTGATTGCGAAGCACCGCTTCAATGCATCGTATAATGAGAATATGCACCTTACCTCGCTGTGGTTCTTCTATGCTTCGCTCATTTCGCTGTACACGGGCTCCTTTGAGTCTACGGTGGAAAACCATCTGAATACCATCAAAAGCCTCAAAACTCTGGATGAGTACAAGGAGTTCATCCTGTCCAGAGTAAACGAGCGTTTGACGAATGACTACTTTGACATCACCCTGGTTGGTTCGGAGGGCTTGGCTGTTTCGGGACGAGGTAATAATGCATGGAATGCCTATGTGGCATCGCTGAACATTATGAACGCAAAAATCCTCTTCTCCAAGAGCAATCTGCTTGTGTCAAAGCTGTTCGAGCCCGGAACAGACGGTAACCGCAAGTCTCTGGAAAAGCATCATCTTTTCCCAAAGGCTTACTTGAAGTCCCAAGGATACTCTGATGCGAAGATTAACCAGATGGCAAACTACGCATTCATTGACTGGAAGGACAACATGGACATCCTGGATGATGCTCCGTCTGTGTATTATCCGATTGTCTGCGCCGGATTGTCTGACGAGCAGATCCGTGTTATGGAAGAGGAGAACGCTCTGCCTCACGGTTGGGAAAATATGGCCTACGAGGACTTCCTGATTGAGCGCAGGAAATTGATGGCGGCAAAAATCAAGGCAGCCTTTGAGATTCTGAAAAAGGCAGCGACTTGAGCGAGACCACATTATAAATTCCCACACCTTTTATCAATAGGGAATGCTGTAAATCAACGATTATCTCTGTAATTCAACGAATACCCCACTAAAACAACGATTGCCCTTGTAATTCAACGATTTACGCTCTTTCAACGATTACGAGGACCACGAAGCCCACGCAAAGGCAAAAACCCGACCATGAAAACAACCTGGCCGGGTTTTCTTTTGGGGCCGCTGGGTGCAAAAGTGCCGCAAACACGCCGTTTTTGCCAAAAAGTAAGAACCGTAACCCCGATACGCTTTGTATCAAAATTACGGTTCTTATTTGGCGGAGAAGGAGGGATTCGAACCCTCGATACCCTTGTGGGGTATACACGATTTCCAATCGTGCGCGCTCGACCAGGCTACGCGACTTCTCCACGTTCTGTTCGGGTTGCTTACATTTTAAGTTGTCAGCTTGCATATTATAATCAAGATTTGTCATAAAGTCAAGTACCATTTTGAAAGAAACGCATTTTTTGTGCGGATTTGTCTCAGCCCAGCAGACAGGCGAGCAGGTTTCGCACGGCTTGGGCGTGGCAGCGGTCCTGCTGCGCCATGGCGCTCAGTGTTTCGCGCAGCGGGGACGGCGCGGTGTTCGCCGCCGCGTCGAGCCGCTCCGCCAGCTTAAGCTCCTGCGTATAGACGCAGCGCAGATCCTGCGCGGCCGTGCCCAGACGCGGACAGGCGGCGGGCGGGACGCAGCGCTCGCCCGTTCGCAGGAAGTACTCCACCTGCAGTTCTTTTTGGTGTGCCCGCTCCTGCGCCGCGATGCCGAGCAGCTGCTGCCGCCCGGTGCGGATGCGCTGCGAGAGCGCTGTGTAAAACGCAGCCCCGGCCGCCTTGGCGCGGATGCACTCGGCGAGCAGATCGGTCAGCGTGTCGGCTTCCGGCGGCGTGGTCACGGGCGCGTCCATGCTGCCCGCTACACGCTGCCAGACGCGCTGAAATGTGCGGTTGTCAAGAAAAACGGAATCCTGCATCGTCCATACCCCCACATCATGCTATGGCCCGGCTTGCAAAAACGTGCAAAGTGTGCCATAATCACGGCAGAGATCAGGCATCGGAGGCGACCATTATGGCTCGATTTTTCATAGCAGGTACGAATTTCCCGAATGGCCGGGCGATCATCCGCGGCCGCGACGCCGACCATATCCGCGTGCTGCGTCTGCGCGCGGGCGACGACATTGTCATCTGCGACGGCGCGGGGCGCGACTATAAGTGCCGCCTGGTACAGACGCTGGAGCACGAGGCCGAGGCCGAGGTCATCGAGGTCGTGCCGTGCAAGGCAGAGCCCACTGTGCGCTCGACGGTGTTTGCCGGCCTGCCGAAGGGGGAGCGCAGCGACTTTCTCGTGCAGAAGTGCACGGAGGCGGGCGCGTCCGAGATCGTGTTTTTCTCCTGCACGCGCTGCGTGGCCAAGGCCGTCAATATGGAAAAGAAGCTCGAGCGCTGGCAGCGCATCGCTGAGGAGGCGGCCAAGCAGTCCGGCCGCGGCATCATCCCGCAGGTGCGCTATGAGGCGGACTTCGTCGCTGTGCTCAACGACGCGCTGCACACCGATCTGCCGCTGTTCATGTACGAGACCGGCGAGCGCGAGACGATCCGCGACGCGATCGAGCACACGGCGTCCCCGATCGCATCGGCGGCCATCATCACGGGGCCGGAGGGCGGCTTTGCCGAGTTCGAGGCCGACATGGCCCGCAAGCTCGGTATGCACATCTGCTCCATGGGCGAGCGCATCCTGCGGTGCGAGACGGCTCCGGTCGTCGCGCTCACGGCGCTGATGTACGGCACCGGCAATTTGTAAACTTTTTTTGAAGTTGGGGCTTGACAAGCCCTGCGTGTGTATGTAATAATACTCGACGCAATCAAATAAATATCCGTCGAAACCTCAAGGATCGGCTCGGCTGAGACTGGAGGCGGAGGAACTCTGGAGAATCCCGCGCCAAGCGGGTGCCGAAGGTGCAAGGCGAAAGCCGAATCTCTCAGGCAAAAGGACAGAGCGAGTGCCCGATGTGTGCGGGCGTTCAAGCGCTGTTTGTTCTCTGGAGCTGCTGGTCAAAACGACCGGCAGCTTTTTGCTTTGCAAAAATTCAATGCAGAGGGAGAAACAACATGGATACCTTACTCAAAACCGTGCAGACCATCAACATGTACCTGTCAGACTATGTGCTGATCATCCTGCTGCTCGGCGCGGGTCTGTATTTCACCATCCGCACGCGGTTCGTGCAGGTGCGCTGCTTCGGCGAGGGCTGGCGGCGCTTCTTCGGCGAGTTCAGTCTCAACGGCGAGAAGCACAAATCCGGCATGAGCTCGTTCCAGGCACTGGCGACGGCCGTCGCGGCGCAGGTCGGCACCGGCAACATCGTCGGCGCCTGCGGCGCGATCCTCATCGGCGGCCCCGGCGCGATCTTCTGGATGTGGATCATCGCGTTTTTCGGCATGGCGACGATCTATGCCGAGGCGGTGCTCGCGCAGGAGACGCGTGTGGTCGAGTCGGACGGCACGGTCCTCGGCGGCCCGGTGTACTACATCAAGCGCGCGTTCCCGAACGGCTTCGGCAAGTTCCTGGCCGGTTTCTTCGCGGTCGCGATCATTCTGGCGCTCGGCTTCATGGGCTCCATGGTGCAGTCCAACTCCATCGGCGAGGCGTGCCAGAACGCGTTCCACATCCCGAGCTGGGTCATGGGCCTGATCGTTTCCGCCATCGCGGCGTTCATCTTCATCGGCGGCGTGCAGCGCATCGCCTCCGTCACGGAGAAGATCGTGCCGGTCATGGCCTGCCTGTATCTGGTCGGCGGCCTGATCGTGCTCTTTGCCCGCATCCGCTACGTGCCGGAGACCTTCGGCATGATCTTCAAGTACGCCTTCGTGCCGCAGTCCATCATCGGCGGCGGCATTGGCTATGCGCTCAAGACGGCCATCAGCCAGGGCGCCAAGCGCGGCCTGTTCTCGAACGAGGCCGGTATGGGCTCCACGCCGCACGCGCATGCGCTGGCCAACGTCAAGAGCCCGCACGAGCAGGGCACGGTCGCAATGATCGGCGTGTTCATCGACACGTTCGTCGTCCTGACCATGACGGCGCTCGTCGTCATCTCCACGCTCTACGCCGGCAACGGCCCGCTGGCCCACGGCGCGGTCGACGGCATCTCCAAGACGAACATGGCGCAGCTCGCGTTCTCGAGCGTGTTCGGTGATACGCTCGGCAATGCGTTCGTGGCTATCTGCCTGCTGTTTTTCGCGTTCTCGACGATCGTCGGCTGGAACCTCTTCGGCCGCATCAATGTCAATTATCTCTTCGGCAAGAAGGCAAACCTTGCCTACTCCATCATCGCTATTATCTTCATCTTCCTCGGTTCCTGCCTGTCCAATGATCTGGTCTGGGAACTGACGGATATGTTCAACCAGCTCATGGTGCTGCCGAACATGATCGCACTCGTCGCGCTGTCCGGCATCGTGGCCGTGGCCGCACGCAAGCGCAGCGACGAGCACGAACTGCGCAAGTAACATCCCAACAGAAAAACCGCCCTGCACCGATCGGTGCAGGGCGGTTTTTGCATGTTCGCTTATTTGCAGCGGCGCAGCACCTCGAGCGTGTAGCGCCAGACGCGCTGCACGGAGGCAATGTGCATCCGCTCGCGGCAGGTGTGGATCTCCGTCAGGTCCGGGCCGAAGGACACGCAGTCGAGCCCCGGCAGCTTCCCGGCAAACAGTCCGCACTCGACGCCGGCGTGGATGGCTTCCACCTTCGGATCGCGGCCGTACTGTTCGCGGAAGACCGCGACCATGCGCTCGCGCAGAGGCGAGTCCTTGCGGTATTCCCACGCGGGGTAGTCGCCCGAGACGGCCACCGTGCCGCCGAGCTGCGCCATCAGGCAGCGCAGGCGCGCGACGAGCATCTCCTTTTGCGTGGACACGCTGCTGCGCACGCAGAACGACGCCTGCACGGTGTCCGCGTCCGTCGTCAGGATGCCGAGATTCAGCGACGTCTGCACGAGACCCGGAATGTCCCGGCTCATGGCCTGAATGCCGTTCGGCAGACAGCAGAGCATGCACACGGCGCGCTGCGTGGACGCCTCGTCCATCGGCGGCTGCTGCGCCTGGGCTGCGTCAACGCGCACGGACACATCCGGGTCGGCGGCCGCGTATTCGTGCCGGAGCGCGGCGTCCATGTCCGAGATCGCCGCCTGCGCGGCGGCTGCATCGGCCACGGCGATGACGGCCCGGCTCTCGCGCGGGATGGCGTTATCCTTCAGGCCGCCGGCGACGGAGACGAGCCGCAGCGGCGTGCGCGCGCCGACGGCGTACAGCACGCGGCCCATGAGGAGGTTTGCGTTGCCGCGGCCCTTGTCGATCTCTGCGCCCGAGTGGCCGCCGAGCAGACCGCCGACCGTCACGGTCAGCGCTGTGCCGGAAAACGGCGCGCGCGTGACCGGCAGCGTGCACACGGACACGTTGCCGCCGGCGCAGCTGACGGTGAGCACGCCCTCGTCCTCGGAGTCGAGATTGAGCATCGTGCGCCCCTTCAGCACGGAGGCGTCCAGTGCGGCCGCGCCGAGCATGCCGGTCTCCTCATCGACGGTGATGACGACCTCGAGCGGGGGGTGGGGGATGTCGTCCGCAGCCAGGATCGCCAGCGCCATGGCCACGGCGATGGCGTCGTCCCCGCCGAGCGTTGTGCCGCGTGCGCCGATCGTATCGCCGTCCACGAAGAGGTCGAGCCCCTCGCGGGCCATGTCCTTCGTGCAGTCCGGCGCAGTCTCGCAGACCATGTCCATGTGCCCCTGCAGGATGACCGGGGCGGCGGATTCATACCCCGGCGTGCCGGGTGCGAAGATGATGATATTGTTGTGCGCGTCCTGAATGCAGCGCAGCTGATGTTCGGCTGCGAAGCGAACAAGGTAATCGCTGATGGCTTTTGTGTTGCCGGAGCCGTGTGGGATGGCGCACAGCTGCTCAAAACAGGAAAAGACAGCGCGCGGCTCCAGATGATCGAGAATCGGCATGACAAATCTCCTTTGCTGGTGAAATGGACCCGGCGGACACGCTGCTGTGCCCGCCGGGGATGGTTACGATTCGGCCGGGATCTGCACCCGGGACAGGGAGGCGCGGATGTTGCCGGTGAACAGCAGACTCAGGCGGCGGATCTGCGCCTCGAGATCCTCTTTCATCCCGTTTTCGAGCCATTCGTAGAAAATGTCCGTGATGCCGAAGCGGTAGAGGTCGCACACGAGCTTTTTGTCCGCCTCGCTCACGCGCAAGCCGTGGGCCTGTGCCTCCACATAGCTGCGCATCATTTCCCCGGAAATGCGGTCCACATGCTTTTCCAGCTCCAGACGGTGCGAGGAGGTGTAGATGTGGTACACGGCGCGCTTGTGCTCACGCGCGAAGCGGGAGGCGGAGATCATACATTCCTCCCAGCTGCCGGTGGCCTCAAATTCATCGAGCGCACGCTCGGTCTCGCGGCGCAGGATGGTGTCCAGCAGCTCGTACAGATCGGAGTAATGGTAGTAAAACGTCCGGCGCGTGATCTGGCACTCGTCTACGAGCTGCGTTACGGTGATCTTGTCAAACGGCTGCTCGGACAGCAGCTTCAGGAACGCATCCTGGATGGCGGCTTCAGTCAAATGTGCCAAGCGGGATCCCACCTTTCTGGTCGTGCGGCGCGGTCATTGCGCGGCCGGTTGTGTGTCCTGTGCGGGGAGATATTCGATGTGCGCATAGCTGTGCCGCCGGGCGACGGTATCGCACATGAATGTATAGACTTCCTGATGCAGGGCCCGGCGGGCGCTGCGTGGCGGCAGGGATGCGTCCGGGTAGACCGGCTCGCCGACAACGACGGTGATGCACGGCGGCAGAAACCGCAGCAGCTTCCGCTGCCGGTAGACGACCACCACGCCGACGGCGGGCACCTGCTCGCGCACCGGATAGGCAAACGCTGTGTCCGGGAACGGGCGGATACCATTATAATATGGCCAGATGTGCGCCTCCGGGTAGATCATGACGGCCTGGCGGCGCTCGAGCCGCCGGTGGATCGCGGCCAGAAACTGCCGCGTGCCGCCGATCGTGTCGGCCAGCGGGACGGCCCCGAGCATCTGCACGATGTTGCGCAGACACGGAATGGAGACGGTGTCCGCCGCGGTGACGATGCTTGCGCGGCGCGGGAACGCCAGCAGCGTCGGGATGAAGGCATCCGCCAGCGTGTTCGTGTGGTTGCCGTAGAGAAAATAGCCGCCGGGCAGCTCACGCAGCACTTTGCGGTTTTCGATCCGCAGGCCGAAAACGAGCTTGCAGTACAAAAACAGAAACGGCGTCATGATCAGCCGGTAGACGACGAACGCGAGCGCCTGCCAGACCGGGCTGGGGTGCTCATAAGGAAAGTCGGCGCCGATCGGCTTCGGCCGGATGTGCCCGTTCGTCGGCGCGAAGTCGTCGTGCAGCGGGTCGTGATAATAGATGGTCTTGCGGCTCATGTCGGCTCACTGCACAGGGCGACGGCGTCAAAGAGCATCTGCTCCATCTGGCGCATGCAGCTCTGCTGTTCAAACTGCGTGCCGCTCTCGAGATATTTCCGGCTGTAGTCCGTGCGCTCGGCCGGGTGCTCGACCCAGTAGTCGATCTTGGCGGCCATATCCTCGGGGTCCTTATTTTTAAATAGAGATTTCTCGTCGAGCGCGAATGCCTTGGCCGCACTCTTCGGGGAGTTGGCGATGACCGGCACCAGCCCGCAGGCGATGGCCTCCAGACAGGCGATAGACTCGATCTCCACCTCGGCGGGGTGACAGTAGAGGTCGGCGCAGCGCAGCAGATTCAGCAGGTCCTGCCGTGAGAAAAACGCGATCTCCATGTCGACGCCGTATTTTTCGGCCAGATGACGGTAATGCTCTTCACGCGGCCCTTCACCGGCGAGGATCAGGTGGATCTGCTCGCGGTGGGCCGAGCGGCCGATGGCCTTGATGAGGATCTCCTGATTCTTTTCGCTCGACAGGCGGCCGGTCGAGACGATGAGGAACTTGCCTTCCAGTCCCGCCGGGCGCTTGGCCGGGCCGGGCGTGAACATGCTGTTGACGCCGTTGGAGATCACGCGGCCGTTCGTCGGGCCGACGACGGCCTCAAACGTGTCGCGGATGAACTGCGTCGGGTAATGGATGATGTCCGAATACTGATACACCATCTGGTAGCAGGCGCGGTAGACGCCGCGGTTGATCGCATCGAGATCCTTGCACAGAAAGTGCGCCGTGACGTTCTCGGCCTGGCAGTGGAAGCTGGAGGTGATGGGCTTGTTGTACGCCTTGGCGATCTTCACCGCCGTGTGCGACAGCTGCAGCACGAACGTCGTGTGCACGACGTCGCAGTCGCGGATCGCATCCTCGAGCAGGGAGCGGTCCGGGCGCGGCAGCGTCACGCCGTTGCGCTCCACGATCGGGTTGAGCAGGTAGAGGTTCAGCTCCGGCACGACGTAAAAGCACTCGTTGCCGGCCTTGTCCTGATCGGCGCAGACCACGCGCACCGTGTGCCCCTGCGCGCGCAGGAAGCGGATGAGGTTCATGCAGGCGATCGTGGTGCCATTGTTTTCTTCGCCCAGAATATCACAGACAATCGTGATCGTCATGTTGTCGTATCATTCCTTGTTTTTTGAATTGGCAGGAGCGTCCCGCCGCATGATGCGACATTGCTCATTGTAACCGGAAAAAATGAGAGCCGCATGAAAAATAGAGGATAAAGATCCATTCATTCAAGAATTCAAACAAATCTCACAATATCATATCATACTTTCTCACGTGAGAAAACCTCTCATTTTCCTGAAAATGTGACGGATTTTTTGCGATGATCGTAAAACGCCCCTGCGCCCTCTTGAATTACGTTTTCGAATCGTGTATATTATTTGTACCCATGTGTTCATATTTTTTGTTTTAGGAGAGCAAATTATGACAGACTATCAGAAGATGTATCAGGAAAAGCTGACGACGCCGGATAAGATTGCCCAGCAGGTGCAGTCCGGCTGGCTGCTCGGCATGGATACGGCGACCTCGCAGACGCCGGCCATCATGACCGCAATCGCGGAGCGCATCCGCAACAGCGATATTACGGGCGTGAAGGTGCAGGCCCTGCTCGATGCGTACCCGTTCGAGTTTTATACCGACCCCACGCTGGCCGGCAAGATGACCGGCTACAGCTGGTTTTCCAGCAGCGCGGCGCGCAAGGCGGTCAACGCCGGCTATGCCGATATCATCCCGGCATATTACCGCGATTTTCCGACCCGCATCCGCACGGAGTACGACTATGACGCCGTGTGCGTCGAGGTCGCGCCGATGGACCGCCACGGCTACTTCAGCCTGGCGCTCAACGGCTCGTATATCGACGCCATGCTCGACAAGACCAAGCGGATCTTCCTCGAGGTCAACGACCGCCAGCCCCGCGGCCTGTGCGGCTCGCTGATCCACATTTCGCAGGTCGACGCCATCGTGGAGTATAACCACGATCTGCCGGTCCTGCCCCCGGTCCAGCTCGACGAGGTGAGCAAGACGATCGGCGGCCTCATCGCCGAGCGCATTCCGGACGGCGCGTGCCTGCAGCTCGGCATCGGCGCGATCCCGGACGCGACCGGCATGGCGCTCAAGGCCAAGCACGACCTCGGCATCCACACCGAGATGTTCACCGACTCCATGGTCGAGCTCATCGAGTGCGGCGCGGTCAACAACAGCAAAAAGCAGATCCACCGCGGCAAGACCGTCACGACGTTTGCCTTCGGTTCGCAGCGCATTTATGACTATATCGACGATAACCCGGCCGTCGAGATCCTGCCGGTCGAATACGTCAACGATCCGGACGTCATCTGCCAGAACGACAACATGATCTCCATCAACGCAGCGGTCGAGGTTGACCTCTTCGGCCAGGTCTGCGCCGAGTCGGTCGGCACGAAGCACATGTCCGGCTCCGGCGGCCAGATCGACTATGTCCGCGGCGCCTGCCAGTCCCGCGGCGGCAAGAGCTTCATCGCCTTCACGTCCACGGCCAAGGGCGGCACGATCAGCAAGATCAAGTCCATCCTCACCCCGGGCGCCGTCGTTACGACGAGCAAGAACGATGTCGACTACATCGTCACCGAGTACGGCGTGGCGCATCTGCGCGGCCGCAGCCTTGGCGAGCGTGCCCGCCAGCTGATCGCCATCGCGCACCCCGATTTCCGCGACGAGCTGACCTTCGAGGCCAAAAAGCGCGGCATTATGATCTGATCCCGCAGTGCAAAGCCTGCTGTCCGCATCCCACGGACGGCAGGCTTTTTTTGTCCATACGCATTCTGTATCGGGGCGCACATAATGGTGACGTGTGTTTCGTCAAGCGCTGGAAAATGCGCAAAAGTGTTACATTTGTACCGCAGTGGGGATTGTGCTTTTCTCGCAGCGGCAATATAGTGTAACCATAAAAAGGGGGACAGATTTCGATGCTGTCCCAAATCTATTGGAGGGATTTTTCATGAAGAAAACGTGGAGCAGAGTGCTCGCCACCGTTCTGGTTCTGGCGATGGTGCTTTGCATGCCCGGTTTCGCAGCAAGCGTTGCCGATACGACGGACTTCGAGTCCGATCGTGCGACCTCTGCTGACGAACTGACGGACGCGGATCTGCCGGAGCTCCTGTCGGCGAGCGGCAACCACTATCCGATCGTGCTGGTGCACGGCCTGTTCGGTTGGGGCGGCACGGAAGTGCTCGGCCTGAACTACTGGGGCGGCTTCAGCAGCCTGCGCGACATTCTCAACAATGCCGGCTACAAGGTCTACACCCCGTCCATCGGCCCCGTCGCCAGCAACTGGGACCGCGCCTGTGAGCTGTATGCCTACCTCGTCGGCGGCACGGTCGACTACGGCGCATACCACTCCGCCACCAACGGCCATGCGCGCTATGGCCGCACGTTCCCGGGCGTTCTGCCGGAGCTGAATAACCCCGACAGTGAGCTGAAAGTGCATCTGGTCGGCCACAGCATGGGCGGCGAGACGATCCGTATGCTCGCACAGCTGCTGGAAAACGGCGATGCCGATGAGCGCAATGCCAGCCGCGGCGGTGATATCAGCCCGCTGTTCACCGGCGAGTGCCGCCACTGGATCGAGAGCATCACGACGCTCTGCACGCCGCACGACGGCAGCCAGTATGACACGAAGGTCTATCAGAACATCGGCGATCTGGCCCAGTATGCCATGGGCATCATCGGCGCGGTTACCGGCACCAATGTCAATGAGAACAACTTCGGCCTGGACTTCAAGCTCGATCAGTGGGGTCTGGTGCGCCAGCCCAACGAGTCTTACTCCAGCTACTTCAACCGTGTGATCAACAGCAAGATCTGGACGCAGCACACCAACGACCTGAGCGTCTATGACCTTGACGTCGACGGCGCAGCCGTGCTCAACGGCTATGCCAAGGCGCAGGATGATATCTATTACTTCTCCGTCGCCTGCTCGAACACCCATCGTGAACCGCTGACCGGCCACTATCTGCCGAATGCCAGCATGAACCCGATGATGGTCAAGAGCAGCACCTACATGGGCAGACACGTCAACTACGCGGTCGGCCATGTGAACATCACGCCGGACTGGTGGGAGAATGACGGCATCGTCTCCGTCCGCTCCGCGATCCGTCCGCACGAGAATTCCACGGATAAGTACAATGAAAACTACGGCGTCGGCGCTGACGGCAAGATGACCTTCAAGGCCGGCACCAAGATGGGCGTCTGGAACTACATCGAGAAGATCGACAACACCGACCACATCAACATGGTCGGCCAGATGCAGAAGTCCACGCACGCCATGCTGCAGGAAAAGTTCTTCGAGCTGGCCAAGATGCTCAACAGCATCCCGGTGAGCAGCTCGACCGGTGCACATGTCTGCCCGGGCGCTCACTTCACCGATATGCCCGCCTACACCAACTGGGCGCATAAGGGTCTGGATTACTGCATCCAGAACGGCATCCTGAACGGCACGAGCGCGACGACCATTGCGCCGAACGGCACGACCACGCGCGCACAGCTCGTGACGATGCTCTACCGTCAGGCCGGTTCTCCGAAGGCTGCCAAGTCCAGCCCCTTCACCGATGTGACCGACAGCTGGTCTGTCGATGCGGTCAACTGGGCCTTCGAGAAGGGTGTCGTGAACGGCACGAGCCCCACCACGTTTTCCCCGAATGATGCCATTACGCGCCAGGATATGGCGACCATCCTCTATAACTACACCAGGAATGTTCTGGATCTGGACGTGTACGATACCGCTGACCTGACCGGTTATCCGGACTACAGCTCCATTTCCGATTATGCCCGCACGCCGCTGTCCTGGGCGGTCGCACAGGGCGTGATCCTCGGCGTCGGCAATTCCAACGGCGTGGACACCCTTCAGCCGAAGGGTGATGCCACCCGTGCGCAGACCGCTACGATCATCATGCGCTTCTGCCAGAACGTCCTCTGAGACTTCACTTCAACAACACAAGCCCGATGGGATCTTCCCATCGGGCTTGTCCTGTTTTCGCTTTTCCTAAAAATCAGCGCGCCTTTTCCCAGCCGTCGAGCGGTGCGCGCTGGATGGCGCCGAACACCTTGCTGCGCAGATCGGGGTAGGTCTGGCTCATGGTGCGGATGAACTGCTTGATCTCGTAGCGCTTGCTGCCGCGGTCCTCGGGGCAGGGGTTTTCGACGATCGGCAGCGCCAGCGCCTTCGCCAGATTGGCGATGCGCCCCTCGCCGGCGTAGAGCATCGGACGGATCTGATCCACGCCCGTGCGCGTCATGTGTGTCACCGGCTGAAAGCAGCTGATGCGCCCCTCGTACACGAGCGAGAGCAGGAACGTCTCGACCGCGTCGTCAAAGTGATGGCCGAGCGCGAGCTTTGTGATGCCACGCGCGCTGAGCGCGGTACACAGCGCGCCGCGGCGCATCTTGGCGCACAGGGAGCAGGGATTGTCCTCCTTGCGCACGTCGAACACGACCTCTTTGATGTCCGTTTTCAGGCGGGTGTACGGCACGCCAAGCGTTTCGCACAGCTCTGCCACCGGCGTGAAATCCATGCCGTCGAACCCGAGCTCGACCGTGATGGCCTCGAGCGCAAACGGCTTCGGATAGTACCGGCGCAGCTCGTTGAGCGCCATGAGCAGCACGAGCGAATCCTTGCCGCCCGAGACGCCGACGGCGACGGTGTCGCCCGGCGCGATCATGTCATAATCCTCCACGCACCGGCGCACCAGACCGGTGAACGCGTTCAGGTCATTCATAGCGGGACCTCCAAAATGAAAATAGAAACTGTGAATTCGAGCGTAAAACGGAGAAAAACGGAGATTTTGAGAGAAAAGTAATATCTAAATCAAAATTCCGTTGACAGGTACCACCGATTGTGGTATAAAAGATAAGCGCGAATGTGAGACCTATTCTACGTTCGCGCCTGAAAAATGTCAAAATGTTTTTCAACACATTCAAATTGGAGGCACGAATATGTCCACTACTTTGCTGAACAAGGACACCGTCACCCGCAAGTGGTACGTTCTGGATGCAGCCGGCAAGCCGATGGGCAAGACCGCAGCGCTCGCTGCCGATCTGCTGCGCGGCAAGCTCAAGACCGACTACACCCCGCACGTTGACTGCGGCGACTTTGTCATCATCATCAACGCCGAGCAGGCAGTGCTCACCGGCAAGAAGCTCGAGCAGAAGTACTACCGCACGCACTCCGGTTATCCCGGCGGCCTGCACGAGACGCAGTACAAGAAGCTCATGAAGGACAAGCCCGAGCTGGCTATGCGTCTGGCTGTGCGCGGCATGCTGCAGAAGAACACCATCGCCCAGTGGCAGCTCAAGCGCCTGAAGATCTATCGCGGCGCCGAGCATCCCCATGCGGCACAGAAGCCCGAAGTCTGGGATCGCTGAGAAGGAGGAAATAGAACATGGCAACTTATACGAGCAAGAAAGCCTATATGTATGGCACCGGCCGCAGAAAGTCCTCCGTCGCGCGTGTGCACCTGTTCCCGAACGGCACCGGCAGCATCACCATCAACGGCCGTCCGCTGGATGAGTACTTCGGTCTCGAGACCCTGAAGCTCATCGTGCGTCAGCCCTTCGCGGCGACCGACACCATGGGCAAGTTCGACGTCGAAGCCACCGTGACCGGCGGCGGTGTGACCGGCCAGGCCGGCGCGATCCGCCACGGCATCGCCCGTGCGCTGCTGCAGGTCGAGGACAGCTACCGTGCGCCCCTGAAGGCTGCCGGCCTGCTGACCCGTGACCCGAGAATGAAAGAGCGTAAGAAATACGGTCTCAAAGCAGCTCGTCGCGCTCCGCAGTTCAGCAAGCGATAATCGACTGCTCAGACTATATCAAAATGGTTCAAAAAGCCCGGAAAATCAAGGTTTTCCGGGCTTTTGCTATATCTAAACGGGCTGATATGGTTTGACCAAATTTGGCAAAACGAGAGCCGATTTCACCCAATTTTTAGTGGTTAAATATAGGACAACCGGCAAAAATGGGGTCAAAAAACGGCCTTAGTGGTTAAAAAATAGGACAACCAGAGAGCAATTTCGGGGGTATTTTTGAGGGTGATTTGGCACTCTCAGACACCGGATTTTTCGCTGGAGGGTTTGGCATAATCTGACCAAATCTGAACAATTAAATACGATTCTAATGCAGGCACTCAGTAACAAATAACTGGGTGCTTTTTTTGTTTCAGAGATTCCGGCATTAGAAAGGGCCGTCACTTTATGATTTTGAAGTGGCGGCTTTTTCTATTTCCAGAAACAACAGCAACAATCAGAAATGAGGTGAAGTCATGAACACACAAATCATCGCCATCGCCAACCAGAAAGGCGGCGTTGGCAAAACAACAACCTGTGCGAACTTGGGAATAGGTCTGGCACAGGCCGGAAAGAAAGTGCTTCTGATCGACGGGGACCCACAAGGAAGCCTGACAATCAGCTTGGGAAATCCGCAACCGGACAAGCTGCCATTTACACTGTCGGATGCAATGGGCAAAATTCTGATGGATCAGCCTATACGCCCCGGAGAAGGTATTCTGCATCATGCAGAAGGCGTTGACCTGATGCCTGCGGATATTCAGCTTTCCGGTATGGAGGTTTCTCTGGTAAACGCCATGAGCCGTGAAACGATTTTACGGCAATATCTGGACACACTGAAGGGACAATATTCCCATATCCTGATTGACTGTCAGCCCTCGTTGGGGATGCTTACGGTCAATGCGCTGGCGGCTGCGAACAGGATCATAATTCCCGTTCAGGCAGAGTATCTGCCCGCCAAAGGGCTGGAACAGCTTCTATCTACGGTCAGTAAGGTGAAACGGCAGATCAATCCAAAGCTCCAGATTGACGGTATCCTGCTGACGATGGTGGATAACCGCACCAACTTTGCCAAAGAGATTGCTGCTTTGCTGCGGGACACCTATGGAAGTAAAATCAAAGTCTTTGGAACGGAAATCCCCCATTCTGTCCGGGCAAAGGAAATTAGCGCAGAGGGAAAAAGTATTTTCGCCCATGACCCTGGCGGCAAGGTGGCAGAGGGGTATCGAAATCTGACGAAGGAGGTGTTGAAACTTGAAAAGCAGCGCGAAAAAAGTAGAGCTGGCATCGGTAGATGATCTGTTTTCTACGGAGGAGAGCCGTGCCGATGCTCAGAGAGAAAAAGTAGTAGAAATCCCGCTGTCGGAACTGCACCCGTTCAAAAGGCATCCATTCAAAGTCAAGGATGACGAAGCAATGATGGAAACCGCAGACAGTATCAAGCAGTATGGTGTGCTGGTTCCTGCGATTGCCCGCCCTGACCCGGAGGGTGGTTATGAACTGGTGGCCGGACACAGACGGCACAGAGCAAGTGAACTGGCAGAAAAAGAGACCATGCCGGTAATTGTCCGTGATCTGGACGATGACGCTGCCACAATTATTATGGTTGACAGCAACCTGCAACGAGAAAGCCTGCTTCCAAGTGAGAGGGCCTTTGCCTATAAAATGAAGTTGGAGGCTATAAAACATCAGGGAGAACGCTCAGATTTAACTTCTCGCCAAGTTGGCGAGAAGTCGCAGACATCAATTCAGCTGGTTGCAAATCAAGCAGGAGAAAGTCAAAGGCAGGTTCAGAGATTTATTCGCTTGACTGAGCTGATTCCCGAACTGCTGGACATGGTGGATGAAAAGAAAATTGCCTTAAATCCCGCTTATGAGCTGTCCTTTCTCAAAAAGGAGGAACAGGTAGACCTGTTGGACGCGATGGACAGCGAACAGGCTACCCCTTCTCTTTCTCAAGCCCAGCGGCTCAAGAAATACAGTCAGGAGGGGCATCTGACCCTCGATATGATGCGTGTCATCATGGGTGAGGAAAAGAAAAGCGATCTGGACCGAGTGACATTTACCTCTGACACCTTGCGGAAGTATTTTCCTAAAAGCTATACGCCCCAGCGGATGCAGGAAACCATCATCAAGCTGCTGGAGGCATGGCAGAAAAAGCGTCAGAGAGACCAGGAACGATGAAAGGAGCCGCCTATGAAAGATATTTCAGCAAGGGAGCTGAAAGGACATAACATTCTTGCTGTGGAACGCTTTAAGGACAGCACCCGATGGATGATTGAGTTTGTTGTTCTCCATCCGTGCAGTGCTTACGGGAGCAGAGGTGATGAAATGCGTCTGTTTCTTGCAGAGGACAGCTATCAGAACGCTCTCCAAGATCATCAGCGCCGGAAAATCAAAATCAAGCGGTATGCCCGTGTTGTTGAGGGACACATTCTCGACTTTAAGCCGGGAAAGAAATGCACAAGAAAATGTAGAGAAAGTTGAACACCGCAATTCTTTGGAATGAGGATTGCGGTTTTTTTGTACTCAAAATTCGGAAGGAGTGAGGTCGATGGCCGTTTTTCGCATTGAACGGACCCGTG
>ERZ791908.86-NODE-86-length-129677-cov-10.611270_pt1 | contig 129677 bp, 122 predicted proteins | sample MGYA00510144_ERZ791908 | MGnify/ENA primary metagenome ERZ791908 (study PRJEB30046, sample SAMN00792105) | human gut metagenome | study: EMG produced TPA metagenomics assembly of the A metagenome-wide association study of gut microbiota in type 2...
GGCGGGCGCTTCAGATATTGCTGCAGAAGCGGGATATCATTCTCTTCCGTCTCCGCACGTTGCTGTGCCGCCTCGCGGTTGGCATAATCACGCAGGAGCGGGATCTCGTCCTCATCTGACTCGGGGCGCTGCACATCGGGCTGCACCGGCGCACTGCGGCGCTCGGCCTGCTTCCCGGCGACATAGCGCCCGCCGGAAGCGCCGCGGCTGCTGTTGCCGAATAGTTTCCTCATTCCGACTTCGTCCTTTCGCTTTTCAAAAAATCTCTGGCCGCTCTGGAATTCACGTCAATGGGCTGACCGGTTTCCGTCAGCAGATCGAGCGACATCTCAAGGCCCAGAAGGACCGCCTCATCCAGATCATGCTCCGCCAGAGCGCGGAGCCGTTCCACACCGGGGAAATCCCGGTTCGGCTCCATGTAATCGGCAAGATATAAGACCTTCTGCAGCAGCGTCATGTCCGGCTTGCCGGTCGTGTGCCAACAGATAGCCGACTGCACCGCCGCAGATTCCCCGAACACCGCCCCCGCGACCGCCGCGCCGCTCTTGGCGTGCAGCAGCTTGGGGTGACTGCGTTCGAATGTATCCAACATCATACCATATTTATCGCATAATTTCAACTGCTCCGGACCGGGAAGCGCCTTAGTTACATCGTGCAGCAGACCGGCACGCCGGGCCGGGCCGGGATCCTCCCCGAAGCGGGCGGCAAGCTCCGCCGCCGTATGGCTGCAGCCAAGCACATGCGGCACGCGCTTCGGGTCGTGCAGCGGCAGGGCGATGCGGGCCAGCGCATCGAGCGGCAGGGCGCGCAGGTCGCTGCGCGTGTGATAAAGCCCCTGCATGCAGACGGCGTCATAGACCGCAGGCTCGAGATAGTCCTCCCCGCAGCGGAAGGCCAGCATGGCGCGGGCGATGGTGGAGGAATAGGGCAGAAAGTCATTTTCCACCAGCACGACGTCCGCCCCGAAGCGGTCGCGCAGCTGCTGCGCCGCTTCCCGAAGCGTTCTGCCGTCGTCCTTTCCGCGATGTGCGACTGCCAGCGAAGCGAGCTTTGCAATGCGCTCCGGCGCATGCCACTGCGCAAATGTCAGCAGCATGTCCGTCCCCATCAGAAACCAGAGGTGGTCGTTGGGATACTGCCGGTGCAGCTCCTCGAGTGTATCGGCCGTGTAGCTTGCGCCGCTGCGGTGCAGCTCCAAATCGCTGACCTCCGCAAACGGGAGGTCCTGCGCAGCCAGCCTCGTCAGCTCCAGACGCGTGCGGGCGTCCGGCGATCCGGCGGCCAGCGCCTTATGGGGCGGCAGCGCCGCCGGCATCAGAATGATGCGGTCCAGCCCAAGTCTGCGCTGGAACTCCGCTGCAGCCAGCAGATGGCCGCGATGCGGCGGGTTGAAGCTCCCGCCGAATATACCGATATTTGCCATGTGCGGCGCTCCCCTTTCCGATGATTTATGTTATTCCTCGCGGCTCTTCCGGCGCTCGATGGCGGCCTGAATGGCAGCCTGCCGGAAATACTCATTGCGGCGCTCGCGCTCCTCGCGTGCCTGCCGGCGGCGCTCCTGCGCCCCGCGCCGGACGGGGTTCGACTTGCGTTTTTTCAGCTCGCGCGCCTGCCGTGCGGCCTCCTGTGCCTGCTTCTCCGAGCGGCGGTAGATCACGAATTTCGAGCCGACGCACTGCACGCCGTCTGCACCGAGCGCTTCGCACAGCGCATCGCAGACCTCGCGTGCGGACAGGAGCGCCGCCTCGAGCACGCGGCCCTTGACAAGCTCACGCGCCTCAAGCTGCCGGGCGGCCTCGGACAGAACATTCTCCGTCACGCCACCCTTACCCACCATCAGGGTGGTATCCAGATCATTTGCCTGTGCGCGCAGATCGGCGCGCTGTTTGCTGGTCAGCATAATTCCTTCTCCTTTTTCGTTCCAAACGCCTTCTCCACAAAGGCGCGCAGCGCCCGGGCGCGGTGGGATACCTGATTTTTCTGCTCCGGGGCCAGTTCTGCGAACGTGCACCCGGCATCCTCCGCAAAGAACACCGGATCATAGCCGAAGCCGCCGTTTCCGTGGCGCTCGAACAGGATGTGTCCCGGACACTCGCCGCGCGCGACGATCTCCTTGCCGTCCGGCGTGACGAGGGTGATAACGCTGACGAATTTTGCCGTCCGCTTCCCCTCCGGAACGTTTTCGAGCTTTTTCAGCAGATAGTTGATGCGGTCGGAATCGCTGATGCAGTCCGGTCTGCCGTAGCGCGCGGAATAAACGCCCGGCTCTCCGTTCAGCGCGTCGACCATCAGGCCGGAGTCGTCCGCCACGGCGGGCAGACCGCAGGCCTGCATCACAGCCACAGCCTTGATGCGGGAATTCTCCTCAAACGTTGTGCCGGTCTCCTCCGGCTCGACATGCACACCCGCCTCACGCTGCGAGACGACGTCCAGCCCGTAGGCAGACAGGATCGCGCGCAGCTCGGCGATCTTGTGGGCGTTGTTGCTTGCCATAACGACCTTCATGTCGGGCACCTCCTCAGATCAGCGCGTCGACAAACGCGCGCGGCTCAAACGGCATCAGGTCGTCCATCTGTTCGCCGACACCGATGAGCTTCACAGGGATCTGCAGCGCGTCCGCCACGGCGATGACGATGCCGCCCTTGGCCGTGCCGTCGAGCTTTGTCAGGGCGATGGCCGTAACACCGGCGATCTCCTTGAACTGCTTGGCCTGCAGCAGGCCGTTCTGGCCCGTCGTGCCGTCGAGCACGAGCAGGACCTCTTTATCCGCATTCGGCAGCTCGCGGTCAATGATGCGGGAAATTTTGCCGAGCTCGTTCATCAGGTTGGCCTTGTTGTGCAGGCGTCCTGCCGTGTCGCACAGGATGACGTCGCTGCCTCGCGCCTTGGCGGCGGAAATGGCGTCGAACACCACGGCGGCGGGGTCCGCGCCCTCGTGCTGGCGAACGATGTCTACATTAGCGCGGCCGGCCCAAATTTCGAGCTGATCGGCAGCCGCAGCGCGGAACGTATCGGCCGCGCACAGCAGCACACGCTTGCCCTCGCCGGAGAGGCGATGGGCCAGCTTGCCGATGGTCGTCGTCTTGCCGACGCCGTTGACGCCGATGACAAGCACGACGGACGGGCGCGTGCCGAGCTTCAGGCTCGTGTCGCCGACGTTCAGCATGTCCACAAGGATATCCTTCAGGGCATCGTGAATTTCTTCCGCCGTGCGGAGCTTCCGCTCCTTCACGACGGTGCGGAGCTGCTCGACGGCCTTGCAGGACGTTTCCACGCCGATGTCGGCGAGGATCATGCTCTCCTCGAGCTCCTCATAAAATTCTTCATTTGCACCGCTGAACGAGGCGAAGATACCGCCGAGCGTGTTGGCCATGGCGGCGCGCGTCTTTTTCAGTCCGTTTTTGATTTTTTCAAAAAATCCCATTTTTACTTGATCTCCTCCGAAATTCCGAGCTGCTGCTCCATTTGATTCAGGTCCAGATGCAGGATACGGGAAATGCCCTGCTCCTGCATGGTCACGCCATAGAGCACGTCGGCGGCCTCCATGGTACCGCGGCGGTGCGTGATGACGATAAACTGCGTTTTCCCGCTGAAGCCGCGCAGGTAGCCCGCGAAGCGTTCGACATTCCGGTCGTCCAGCGCGGCGTCGATCTCGTCGAGCATGCAGAACGGCGTCGGCCGCACCTTCAGAATGGCAAAATACAGCGCGATGGCGACAAAGGCCTTCTCACCGCCGGACAGCAGCGTGATGGTCTTGAGCTGCTTGCCGGGCGGCTGCACACGAATTTCAATGCCGCACGTCAGCGGCTGCGAGCGGTCCTCCAGCTCGAGCGAGGCCTTGCCGCCGCCGAACATCTCCGTGAACGTCTGGCCGAAATAGGTGTTGATACGGCCGAATTCCGTGACGAAAATATCGGTCATCTGGCCGGTGATATCGCCGATGATGCCCTCGAGGTCGCGCTTGGACGTCAGCACGTCGTCGCGCTGGCCGCAGAGGTATTCATACCGCTCGTTCACGCGGGCAAATTCGTCGATGGCGCCGAGGTTCGGCGTGCCGAGGCCGGAGATCTTCTTGTGCAGCTCAGCCGCGCGCTTCGTACCGGCAGCCGTGCTCTCCAGCTCCGCCGCAGCGGCGGGCGCGCTTGAGCGCGTCAGCTCATAGGTATCCCACAGCCGGTCGAGAATTTGCTTTTCCTCCAGCTCGGCAGCATTTTTGCGCGACTCCAGACGGGCGCTCTCGCGCTCCATGTTCAGGATATCGCGGTTTTTCTCCTGTACTTCCTTTTCCGTGGCCGTTTTGCGCGCTTCGACCTTCGCACGCTCGGCAAGCGCGGCCTGCAGCTCTTCCTGCCTGGCCTGCGCCGCGGCGTCCTGCCCGGCCAGCTTGTCCTGCTCGGCCTGCAGCGTCTTTTCCAGCTCAGCGGCCTCCTGCGTATAGCGGTCGATGAGCTGCAGCTTCTGCTCGCGGTCGCCGCGCATGGCATGCTCCAGCCCGCGCAGCTGCTCGGCGGAGCTCTTCGCCGTGGCGCGCTCGGCCTCCAGCTTGGCCGCCTCCATGCGCAGCGCCGTCAGGCGCTCCGAAAGGCGGCTGCTCTGCTCCGAAGCAACGCTCTGGCCGTCCGAAACGACAGAAAGCTCCTGCTCAGCCTCCTCCAGTGCCTTCTGCAGGTCGGCAACGGCCTTCTGCAGCGCCGCGCGGCGGCCGCTGTCGGCGCCGATCCGCTTTTCGAGCAGCTCCTGCTCGCGCTGCGAGCCGGTGATCGCGTCCGTCAGGGCCTGCACAAGAACGTGGTGCTGCTTTTCCTCACCCTGCAGGCGCAGAGCGGCGTCTTCGGCCGTACGGAGGTCCGTCTCCGCGTTTGTCAGGTCATAATTTGCCTGCTCCAGCAGACGCTGCGCCTCCTTCTGCTCTCCGCGGAGCTTGTCCAGCGCGGCGGCAGCCTCCTTCTGCTGGACCTGCAGACGCTCGATCTCGTTGGCGCGCGACAGGATGCCCGCACTGCGGGAGACGGAGCCGCCCGTCATGGAGCCGCCTGCATTCAGGACCTGCCCGTCCAGCGTGACGATGCGGAAGCGATGGCCGAATTGGTTGGCAATGGAAATGGCCGCGTCAAGGTCCTGCGCCACGACCGTGCGGCCGAGCAGATTCAGGATGATCTCGCGATAGCGCGGCTCACACGAGACAAGGTCGGAGGCTACGCCGCAGAAGCCGGCACAGCGCTCGATGCCGTTCTCGTTCAGCGGCCGGCCGTGGATGACAGACAGCGGCAGGAACGTGGCGCGGCCGTTGTCCGAGCGTTTCAGATATTGGATGGCAGCCTTGGCGCAGCCCTCGTCCTCCACGACGATATTCTGCATGGCGCTGCCGAGCGCGACCTCGATGGCAACGGTGTAGCTGTCCTGTGTGCGCAGCAGCATGGACACCGCGCCATGGATGCCGCGGAGCTTGCCGCGTCGGCTCTCCTGCATGACGGTGCGGACAGCGCGGGAATAGCCCTCCAGCTCACGCTCCATCTCCTGAAAGAGCTTCAGACGGGAGCTGACCGTGTCGAGCCGGACACCGGCGTCCGTGGCCTGCTTCTGCAGGGCCTCGCTCCGCTCCGCTCGGGTGCGGCTGCGCAAACGGTAGCCGTTGATGCGGTTCTGCGCGGCCGTGATATCGGCCTGCGCTTTGGAGAGCTGCTTCTGTGCGGTCTCGAGCGCGCGCTGTGCCTCTGCGCAGCGGCTCTGCGCCGCCTGCAGATCCTGTGCCAGCTGGGTCTGCCGCTCCATGCTCTGGGCAAGACTCTCTTCCACGGCGGTCAGGTCCGCGCCGCGGGCGGAGAGCTCCTCGCGCTTCCGGCCCTGCAGATCGCGCAGGGTGAGATAGCGCTTTGTCATGCCGTCGGCGGAGTCCGCCAGTCTGCGGCCCTCCTCCTCGGCCTGCTTCTGCTTTTCGGCCAGCGCGGCGGTCTGCGTGTCGATCTCGCCCATGCGCTGCTCCAGTGCTTCGATCTGCGCGGAGATGCTGCCGCTGCGGCTGTCCTGATCCTCCAGCTCGTGCTGCACGCGCTTCAGGTTGCTCTGCGCGTTGCCGCGATTCGTCTCCAGCACGGCGATCCGGCTGCGCTGCTCCTGCGAGGCGGCCTCCGCCTGCCGGATCGCATCACGGATCTGATCCGTCTGCAGGTCGCGGTTGTGGAGGTCGAACGTCAGGGATTCCGAGGTGACATAGAGCTTGTCCAGCGCGTCGTGCTCCTGCTGCAGGATGAAGGCGGCGGAATGATAGTCCTCCTCGGCCTTGCGCGCCGTGGCGCTCAGGCGCTCGAGCGACTGCAGCCACAGCGCGACCTCGAGGCCCTTGAGCTCCTCGCGGTAGGTCAGGTAGCGCTTTGCCTTTTCCGCCTGATCGCGCAGCGGGCCGACCTGCAGCTCCAGCTCCGAGATTTTGTCGCCAATGCGGGTCAGATTGTCCTGCGTCGTGGCGAGGCGGCGCTCCGTTTCCTCCTTGCGGTGGCGGTATTTCGAGATACCGGCTGCCTCCTCGAAAATTTCGCGGCGGTCCGTGCTCTTGAGGGACAGGATCTCGTCGATGCGTCCCTGGCTGATGTTGGAATAGCCGTCGCGGCCGAGACCGGTATCCATGAACAGCTCGTTGACGTCGCGCAGACGCACGCTCTGCTTGTTGATGTAGTATTCGCTCTCGCCGGAGCGGTAATACCGGCGCGTGACCATCAGCTCGTCGGAGTCATAATGCAGGGCGCGGTCGCTGTTGTCCAGCACGAGCGTCGCCTCGGCAAAGCCGACGGGGGCGCGCTTCTCCGTGCCGCCGAAAATGACATCCTCCATCTTCTGGCCGCGCAGCGAGCGGGAATTCTGCTCGCCCATGACCCAGCGGATGGCATCTGAGATATTGGATTTTCCGCTGCCGTTCGGCCCGACGATGGCGGTGATATCATGGCCAAATCCCACGACCGTCTTGTCCGGGAAGGATTTGAAGCCTTGAATGACTAGCTGTTTCAGATACATATGGACAGATTGCTCCTATTGTATTTCAATGTCTGATTATACCATTGCGCCCCGAAAATTGCAAGACCGGGATTTCACCCCTGCAGGCGGTGCGGCATAGGATGACGCGGAGGTGATCGGAATGCTGCCGATCTTTCGGGGCGCCGCCACGGCGCTCCTCACCCCGTTCCGGCCGGACGGGAGCATCGATCTTCCGGCATGGGACCGCCTGCTTGAGCGGCAGCTGGATGCCGGGATCGCGGCGCTCGTTGTCTGCGGCACGACCGGCGAGGCTGCGACCCTGACGCAGGACGAGAGGCTGACACTCCTGCGCCGCGCAAAGCAGGCTGCCTGCGGCCATTGCCCCGTTATCATGGGCGTCGGGACGAACTGCACGGCAGGCTCTGTAGAAAATGCAGAGCTTGCGGCACAGAACGGCGCGGATGCGCTGCTGGCCGTCACGCCCTACTATAATAAAGGGACGCAGGCAGGCCTGCTTGCGCACTATACCGCGATCGCGGACGCGTCTCCCCTGCCGCTCGTGCTCTATAATGTTCCGTCGCGCACCGGCGTCGACCTCCTGCCGGAGACGGTGCGGGCGCTCGCCCGCCATCCGCATATTGCGGGCATCAAGGAAGCCTGCGGCAGCATCAGCCGAGCCGCACAGCTGCTGGGCCGGTGCGGTCTACCGGTTTGGAGCGGCAACGACAACCAGACGGCCGCGATCATGGCGCTCGGCGGCAGTGGCGTGATCTCCGTGGTGTCGAACGTCGCGCCGGAGGCCGTCGTTGCCATGACGGATGCCTGCCTTGCCGGAGATTTCCGCGAAGGCGCGCGTCGCCAGCTGGAGCTGCTGCCGCTGTGCGAGGCGCTGTTCTGCGTCGTGAACCCCATCCCGGTCAAGGCCGCCATGGAGGACCTCAGCCTGTGCGGCGGGACGCTCCGCCTGCCGCTGTCGCCGCTGGAGGAGCCGCACCGCAGCCGCCTGCGGGCAGTGCTGCGGGGGTATGGGCTCCTCTCATAAGAGTATCCCCGCGCAGCACCGGGACTGCTTCCTGCGCGGCATGAAAATGCTCCCCCTATGTGACGGTGTCTTTCATCGTCTCATAGAGGGAGCATATCACTTCACCAGCTCCGAAGCTTTTTCTTTAAGCGCGCGGGTGGTATTTTTCATAGACGCTCTTGAGCGTCTTTTTCACGACCTGCGCATAGACCTGCGTGGAGGAGATATCGCTGTGACCGAGCATCTCCTGCAGGGAATGCAGGTCCGCGCCGTTTTCGAGCAGATGGGCCGCAAAGCTGTGACGCAGCGTATGCGGCGTGATCTCCTTATCGATCTGCGCGGTCTGCTGATAGTGCTTGATGATCTTCCAAAAGCCCTGTCTGGAAATGCGGCCGCCGTTCAGGTTGACGAACAGGGCCTGCTCGTCCGGCTCGGCGATCATATTCGGCCGGATATCCGTCACATAGGCCGTCAGGGCACGGATGGCCGCCGGGTAGATCGGGATGATGCGGGACTTCCCGTTCCCGGTGCAGCGGACAAAGCCGCCTGCCAGACTGACGTCCGAAACGTTCAAGGCGATCATCTCGCTGACACGCATGCCGGTGGCATAGAGCGTCTCGAGCATGGCCTTGTCGCGGTAGCCCTTCATATCCGTACACTTCGGCTGTTCGAGCAGCAGCTCGACCTCGCGGCCGGTCAAAATCTGAGGAAGGCGCCTTTCCGCCTTCTGCTGCGGGATATCATGCACAGGAGACTGCGCGACCGCGCCGGTGGAGACGCAGTAGCCATAGAAGCTCTTGAGCGACGCCACACACCGGGAGACCGTTGCGGGCGACTTGCCGATGCTCGTCAGATGGCGCACATAGGCACAGACCGTCTCCTGCGTGCACGCCTCCAGCGCAGGGCCGTCCGTCTGCTCCAGATAGGTGGTGAATTGCCGCACATCGCGCAGATAGGAAGCGACCGTATTGTCCGATGCGTGCCTGATATTCATAAGGTAGGATTCATATGCAGCCACGAGCTTCCCCATCTTGCGTTCCCTCTCGCCAGCAAAAAACTATGCCGCAGCGGCCCGGCGCATACAGGAGGCAACCGGAGCGTTCTGCAAACATTTCTGGCAGTATAGAATATAATAACGCATATTTTCCCGGATTTCAATCCTTTCCGACCCGGAGAGGAAAACTTTGTATATTATGCTCAAGAATTATGTTAACAATATTATGTTAACCAATGCAACGGAGGCATCGTAATTCAGCGGCTCATCTGCATATTCCACCAGATGTTGTATTCATTATCTGCATATTCACCATATGCTGTGTTTTGCATATTTGCAAGTTCTCCTGCATTTATCCGTTTTCGATTTATGCATAGCGGCGCTTTTTCCGGCGCCCGGCCCCGAGCAGAGCGCCGAGCAGCCCCGCACCGGCCAGCGGCAGCAGGACCGGCAGTGCTTCCCCGTAATGTACGCCGAAGAACAGCAGGTTCCCCAGCAGCAAAAACAGCGCATAGCCGCCTGCCGCCCCAAGCCCGCAAAGCAGCTTCCGCCGTCCGCTGTGCAGGGCTGCGATCAGCGCACCGAGAAAGGCGACCAGCCCCGCGATCACGCCCGCGGCGAGCGGCAGACTGCTTTCCGGCAGCTTCCCGCCCAGGATCAGGCGCGCAGCCAATGCGGCCAGCGCCAGCGTTGCCAGCGGCATGGCCGCCGCCAGCTGCAGCGGCAGCCAATTCCGTTTTTTCCTTCCCTGTTTTCCACCCATGGCGATCCCCTCTCCCATTGTTCTGTTTCAGCCTATGCCGCCACGCAGGAAAAAAGACCCGCCGTCCGGTTTGCCGGGCAGCGGGCTTGCAGAAGGATCACTTGCGAACGAAGGACATGCAGTCCGTGCACTGCTTCATCGTGGGATCGGACTCGTGGGTGCCGACCTGGATGCGCTCGAGCGAGCAGTAGTTTTCGTCGCTGCAGTGGTTCCGGCACTGGGTAACGGAGCACTGGATGCAATGGTTGGCATGGCAATCACAGCTCATGAACGGTTCCTCCTTTGCTTGATTTCGAGCCTAGTTTGCGCCGCTCCGCCGGGAAAAATCATGGAAATTCCATCCATTTTCAAATTGACAGCCCCGGAAAATTCGCTATAATGAAGAGCAGAGGTTCAGGAAGAACTGCAAGGAGGTTATTTACACTATGATCAAGGTCGCACCGTCCATTTTGTCCGCGGATTTTGTCAATCTGGAGCGAGATATCCGCTCTCTGCCCGCCGCAGGAGCCGATTATGTCCACGTCGACGTCATGGACGGCATGTTTGTTCCGAATATCACCATCGGCATCCCGGTCGTCGCTGCCATTTCGCGCATCGCCCCCCTGCCGCTGGATGTCCATCTGATGATCGAGCGGCCCATCCGCTATGTTGACGCGTTCTGCAAGGCCGGAAGCAGCATCCTCACGCTCCATGTTGAGGCCGACACGCAGGAAAACACGCTCGAGGCCCTGCGCCGCATCCGGGAAAACGGTGTGCGCGCTGCCATTTCCGTCAAGCCGAACACCCCTGCAGAGGCCGTGCTGCCGTTCCTGCCGCTGTGCGATCTCATCCTTGTGATGACAGTCGAGCCGGGCTTTGGCGGACAGTCGTTCCTGCACAGTACCATGCCGAAGCTGCATCAGATCCGCCAGTGGATCGACGAGCAGAACCCAGCCTGCGAGCTGGAGGTTGACGGCGGCGTCAATGTGGAGACGGCAAAGATCTGCCGCGATAATGGCGCGAACGTCCTCGTCGCGGGCAGCGCCTATTTCAAGGCCGCCGACCCCGCAGCCTTTGTCCGCGCGGTAAAGGCATAATATCAGAATAATTTCCCGGCCCTGCATGGATCGAACGCCATGTAGGGCCGGGGCTTTTTAGGCAGCACCGCATAATTCAGCGAGAGCATTCGCCGAGGGATTTTTTGTCGAGACAAAGTTTGAAAAGTGCAGATGTACTTTGTGTACCTCAAACTTTTCGAACTGATGGATCGGCAAAAAATAACCGGCGAAGGCCGAAGCTGCAATTATGCGGTGTTGCCTTCTTTACAGGCTGACCGCGGTGTCCGTTGCAAAGAAATACACAATGCGCTCCGACACCGGCAGCTCAAAAATACGCGACAGCGCGCGGCTGTAGGCATCAAGCTGACCGCGATAGTATTCCGCGCGCTCGCGCTCCGCACCGGGGCGCAGGCGGTCACTCTTGAAATCAAGAATGACCAGGCCGTCCAGCTCGATGAGACAGCAGTCCGTAACGCCCTGCAGCAAAATCTTCTCCCCCTTCAGCGCCGGATCATAATTCGCGCCGTCGTCCAGCACGGAGAATTTGAACTCCCGCACAACCTGTGGGGCCTGCAGCACACGCTGCCCCAGCGGAGAGGCAAAGAAGCGGCGCAGCCGTTCCGGGTCGACGGCCTCAAGCTGCTGCGGCGTCAGGAATTTTTGCCGTCCGAGCCGCTCCAGTTCCGAACGAAGCCCTGACTCGTCTGCGCAGGCGGCATAGTTCAGGTGCTGCATGGCAAGGTGCAGCGCCGTGCCGCGCTCCGCCGCTGTCAATGCCCTTCTCCCCTCTTCGAAGCGCGGGACCGGGAAATGAAGCTTCGGCGCCTGTGCAGTCTGCTCGGCCGCCTCGTTATCCAGTTCGCGGCCCTTGAGCTGCGTCGCTGTCAGCTTTGTCGGCATCGTCACCGCCGCTGCGTGGCCATAGGGTGGAAGGAAGCGCGGCTCCGGCGGCTGCTCACACGCCGGTTCGGCCGATGCGGCAGTCCCCGCCTCCGGGGAGGCCTGCACAGCAGTATGGAGTTGAATGCGCCACGGGTGGCCGCCCTGCAGCGCACAGTCCGGCTGCCCGGCCGCAGCGAACAGCTCGCCCGCCTCCGGCCGGGTCATCGCAGCAAGCAGGATCCAGTCGCCCAAGGAATCCGCGCCCTCCAGCAGGGCGGCATCCGGCGGCAGGCTCAGTCCCTGCGCATAGCTCTCAAGCCTGCGCGTCAGGCGGGCGGCGCAGCAGGTCATGATCAGGCGGTACTGCGGCCGCGTCATGGCGACATAGAGCACGCGCATCTCCTCCGAAACGGCCTCCTGATCCAATCTGCGCGCAATGGCCTGCCGCGCAATGGTCGGGCAAAGGATACGCGCTGCGCGGTCATAGCAGTTTGAGCCTAGCCCCAGCACAGGGTCGGTGAGCACATTGGCCCGCGAGTCCGTCCGATTGAAGCTCTTGCACAGGTCCGCCAGAAATACGACCGGGAATTCCAGCCCTTTGGAGCTGTGGATGGTCATCAGCCGAACGGCCCCGGCCGCCGCGCCGCCGCTTGACGGCACGCCACGCTCCCGCAGGCCCTCCAGATGGCGCAGGAAGCCGGGCAGACCGCAGCCGCCTGCGCGCTCATAGGAATCCGCGATCGAGCGGAACGCCGCCAGATTCCGCTGCCGCTGCGGGCCGTTCGGCAGAGCGGCGCAGAGCGCGGGCAGCAGGAGCCGCTCCTCCGCCTCCTCGAGCAGGGTGCGCAGCGGCGCCTCCTGCGCCGTGCGGCGCAGGTCCTCCAGCACGGCGCAGATGGGCGCTTTGCTTTCGCAAAGCAGCGTGTAAAGGTCAGCATCCCGGTCCCCGGCGCGCAGCCGGGCCAACGCGTCGGCAGGATAGCCGCCAAACGGCGAGAGCAGCACCGTCAGCAGCGGGATATCCTGATGAGGATTGTCGATGATCCGCAGCAGCGCAAAGAGAAAGCGGATTTCCTCTGCGGCAAACAGGTCGTCGCTGCCGCAGGAGGCCGGAATGCCGTGCCGCCGCAGGGCGTCGAGATAGGTCTGCGTCCGGCCGGAGAGCGAGCGCATCAGGATGACGATATCACCGGGCCGGACGGGCCGCAGTCCGTCGCCGTCCGGGATCTTCTCCTCCTGCCGCAGCATTTCCGCGATGCGCGCGGCGACAAGCTCCGCCTCGGCCGCCGCGCGGTCCGGCGGCGCGCCGTCCCCGGCCGGGCTGTAGTCGATGGCATGCAGCTCCACGGCAGGCTGACCCATGTCCGGGAATGTCCGGTTGGCGCGCAGCGCCTCGGCATCGCCGTAGACAAGGCCGCCGGTCCGCTCCGTCATCGTCAGGCGGAAAACGTCATTCGCTGCAGACAGGATTTCCGCATGGGAACGGAAATTATCCGAAAGCAGGATGCGGCGCGACTCTCCTTCTGCAGGTTCCTCCGCAAACGTGCGGTATTTTTCCAGAAAAATGGTTGGGTCGGCCAGACGGAAGCGGTAGATGGACTGCTTCACGTCGCCAACAAGGAACACATTGCGGCCCTCCCGCGAGATCGCGGAATAAATTGCCTCCTGCACGCGGTTCGTATCCTGATATTCGTCCACGAGAATTTCGGCGTAGCGCCCAGCCACCTCGCGGGCAGCCGCCGTCGGCGCGCCGGAGCGGTCCGTCAGCAGGCGAAGGGCAAAATGCTCCAGATCGTTGTAGTCGAGCAGGTGCCTTCTGCTCTTTTCCGCCGCAAAGCGCGCGGAAAATGCCCGCGTCAGGGCCAGCAGTCCGCGCAGCGCCTCCGCGCTTCCGCTGAGCTCCCGCAGCGTCTCGTCCGGCTGCAAAGAGAACGGCTCGAGCCTGCGCCGCACGCGCGCGACGGTGTCCGTGCGCAGGCGCTTGATGCGCTCCTGCGTCTCCGGGTCGGCGCATTTTCGGATCGCCGGGAAACGGCCGAAATCCGGTGGGATGCGCGCAAGCGCCTCCCACGATCCGGCAGAGGCCAGCGCCTCGAGCAGCAGGAGATTGGCCTGCAGCACGGGCGCATAGGCGGAAACGGCCTCGTTCTCCTCAGCAAGCGCCAGCGCGCGGCGCAGCATGGCCGCATCGCTCTGCAGGCCGCGCTGCAGCTCCCGCAGCAGCCACTCGCCCCAGATCGTCTGGCCGGGGTCCGTGCAGTCCGTCACATCCAGCATGACCTCCCAGCGGTCCGCCATCGCAGCCGGATCGGGATAGCACTGCAGGTTCGTGTAGACGCGCACAATCAACTCCTGCAGTGCGCGGTCGTCCCGTCCTGCGCCGGGCAGATCCAGCGCAGCGCGCACGGCGGGCGACGGATCTGCATAGGCCTCCTCGAGAACGGCGCGCACGGCGCGCTCCCGCAAGGCAGCTGCCTCCTGCTCGTCTGCAAGGCGGAAATCGGCGGGCAGCTCCAGAACGTGGGCATAGTCCCGCAGGAGCGCCGCGCAGAAGCTGTGGACCGTGGAGATCTGCGCCAGATAGACGCGGCTGAGCTGCCGCTGCAGATGGCGGTTCTCCGGGTCGGCGGCAAGGCGGCGGTTCAGCTCCGCCAGCAGCTTGCCGCGCAGCTCCGCTGCAGCCGCCTGCGTGAAGGTGATGAGCAGGAATTCGTCGACGCACCTGCCCTCGCGGATGACCTGATCGAGCACGCGATCGATCAGAACGCGGGTCTTACCGGAGCCTGCGGCCGCCGCGACCAGCAGGGCGCAGCCGCGGCTCTCCACCGCCGTCCGCTGCCCGGGTGTCAATACGATCTCAGCCATGCTCTCTCCTTTCCAGCGTCTGCCAAAATTCCTCCGCCGTGATCTTCTTCAGCCAGCGCGGCTGCTCATGCCCGGCGCAGACCTCAGAATAGGGGCAGAACGCACAGGTGCTGTCCTTCGCATCCCGGATGCAGGGATCCGGGTCGATGCGGCCGTCCGCCAGCTCGTCGCCGAGCGCAGCCACGGTCCGGAACACGAAGCGCTCCAGCTGGGCAAGCTGGACAAACGAGGCAAGGTCGCCCGTTTTCCGCCCCTCCTTGTCAAGCGTATACGGCAGAAAACGCGGGCTCCCGCCGCACGGCTCCATAGCCTCGAGCACCGGATCGCTGTTCAGCAGCACGCCGGAGCGGCGCAGCTGCTTGCGGCGCTCCTTTTCGATCTCGGCCTGCGCAAGACGGTCGCGCACGGAGACGCGCTCGATGCGCGCCGGGAAATACAGCACGCCCGCAGGCAGCGGCTCGCCATGGAGCAGATGTCCGCCCTGCCGGACGAGGGCAAAGAGATACAGCAGCATCTGCAGCCCGCGCCCGTGCAGCACGTTCGTATAATCGAAGCTCTTTTTGCCGGTCTTGTAGTCCACAACGCGGACATAGGGCCGTCCGCCGCTCTGCCAGACGTCTACACGGTCAACAAAGCCCTCCACAACGCCGCGGCAGCGTTCCCCGGCAAAGGCCACACCCGGCAGCGCGCCGCGCGCCGAGAATTCCAGCTCACAGAATTTCGGACGGAAGGCGGAGACGGACAGCTCGTCATACAGCTCGTCGACGACCTGCGTCACCTCATCAAACGTCCGCCGGAGCAGATAGCCCGTCCGGCCCGAGTCCGGGAAGGTCTCGAGCAGGGTCTGTGCGTTCTGCTCCATGCGCTCCTGCGCCAGTTCCTGCACCCGGCTGCGCGGCACGGCGGCAAACCCGCCCTCGCGCTCCGTCTGCTGCACGACATGCTCCAGCACGTCGTGCACGAACGTGCCGTAGAACCGGCTGTCGAATTCCGCCGGTTCGCGTTCCTGCGCCCGCAGGCCGTACTGCAGAAAATGCGCAAAGCGGCACCCGGCCAGCACATCGATGCGCGAGGAGGAGAAGTGCAGCTCCGCGCCGTAGAGCGCCCGCGCCGTCTCCGGCCGGAGCGAGCCGGGCGAATAGGTCCGGGCCTGCTCCGCACGCGCGGCAGCCCCGGCAAACATCGGCTCCTGCAGCAGGCCGCCCGCGGCGGGCAGCCAACGCTCCAGATAGGCCTGCGGCGCGCGCAGCACCAGCGCCTCATCCGTCGCCCCGCGCACCGCCTGCGGCTGCAGCTCCGTCAGCCGGTGGAAAAAGTAGGATTCCCGCTCCTGCACGGCGCTGACCCACAGTGAGCGCCGCGGCGCTTCCAGCACGCTCGCCATGGCGGCAAGCTCGCGGTCGAGCCGGGCCGAAGCAGCAGGGCCGACCTCCAGCCCCATGCGCTGCAGGCTGGCGCGCTCGGCATCCGTCAAGAGGCTGCGCGGCGCGGCAGCAGCCGGGAACGCACCCTCGTTCGCGCCGAGCAGCAGCAGATGCGGCACATCCGCGCGGCGGAGCGACATGACGCTGCCGACCGTGACGCTGTCGAGCTGGGCCGGGATCGTGCCGATATCATACTGGCTCAGAACGACGCGGAAAATATGGAAAAATGCGTCCGCCGTGCGGACGGTACGGCCGAGCACGCCGTACAGCTGCTCCAGCACCGTGCAGACAATGCCGTAGACCTGCGTCAGCTCCTGTGTCTTCTGCAGGCTCCCGCTCCGATAGGCCTCCTGCGCACGCTCGTTCAGCCGCTCGCGCAGACCGGTCTGCTCCAGAAAATGATAGAGCGCCAGCACCATCTCGCCCGTATTCTGCGCGGCGCGCAGACCGCGCCGCAGGGCGGACAGGGGGGCGATCGCCTCTGCGCGCCATGCGTTCAGCTCGGCCAATCGCTCCGGCGGCGCAGCGCGGCCGTGCAGCCCGGCCGGGTCCATCGTCCATTCGCGCTCCCAGCGCGCACCCTGAATGTTCCAGATCACGGCATAGTTCTCCAGTGCGTCGCACGCGGCGGCGTCCAGCGGAGAAAGGCCGGATTTTAAGTACGCCAGAACGGCCTCCTGCTCCATGCCGCCCGAGGCCGCCTCCAGCGCGGCAAGCAGCATGCGCACGACCGGCTCGCGGAGCAGATCGCGTGTTCCGGCAAAATAGGCCGGGATGCCCGCACGGCGCAGGACGGTCTCGAGCACCGGACGATAGGTCTCCAGGTCGGCGCAGGCCACGGCAATGTCGCGCCAGCGCGCGCCGCCCTCCATCCTTTGCAGAATTTCACCCGCCGCAGCGCGGCACTCCGTCTCGATATCCGGCGCGCACGGAAGGCAGACGCCCGGAAGCGCCGGGCAGGCCGCTCCCCTGCCGAACAGCGCACGCAGCAGAGGCGAAAAAGCCTCATCCTCTGCCGGGAATTCCCGAACCTGCACCGCCGCGCCCGCCTGCCGGGCCGCTCTCTGCAGGCTGCGGATCGTATCCCGCGCAGCATCGAAAATTTGCGCACCGCCCGCCGGGCTGTCGCAGCTCAGCGCAACGGTCACCTCCGCCCCGCCTGCAAGGAGCTGCGTCAGGATCTCCAGCTCCACGCCGTTCAGGTCGGTAAAGCCGTCGAGATACAGCTGCCGTCCCGCGGCAAACGTCCCCGTCTCCAGCGCGGCGGCAAGCCGCGTCAGGCGGCTGGACGGATCCTGTCCCGCATTGGCGCAGGCGGCGTCATAGCTCTCCATCAGGAGGGCAAATTCCTCGGTCTTCACGGCCAGCGCGCCGCTGAGCTTCTCCGATGCCGCGCGCAGCAGCTCCGGCCGCAGGCAGTAGGCACGGAATTCCTCCAGCGTGTCGAGCAGCTGCAGCAAAAATTCCGGCCGGGACGTGCTGGCACCGAACAGCTTCAGCCGCGGGCGCACCTGCTCCACAGCCAGCGCCATCAGCAGCAGCCGTCCGCCCGCATCCGTCTCCTCGCAGGCGGAGCCGCCCTCGATGGAAAACACGCGCGAGGCCAGCCGGGAAAAGCTCAGGACCTCGGCAAAGCGGCTGATCGTGTCGCCGCCCGCGCGGCAGAGCATGCGTTCGGCCTCGTGGGAGAACTGCTCCGGCACGACCAGGATGCGCTGCGCCGTTCTTTCGCAGAGCGCCTGCATCACGCGGGCCGTGTTCTGTTTTCTGCTCGGACAAAGCCAAAGCTCCAGCATGTTCCTCACCCCTTTTTACCTATTGTAACACACGCCGTGCGAAAAGAAAAGCCCACGCCGGATCACGGCGTGAGCTGCGGGCTGTTGAAAAAACTGCCCAGCCAAAGGTTCCGGAGGGAAGAAAAGTGTGAAAGGAAACCGTCAGGGTTTCCTTTCGCGTTAAATAACCCGCCGCAGCGGCAGAATTGCAAAATCATGCTGCAAAAATTGATTTTGCAATTCTGATAGCAGCTTGGCGAAAAAGTCCAACAGGACTTTTTTGACAAGCTGAGCCCACGCCGGGTCACGGCGTGGGGCTGGTTCATGAAAACAGTTCCTTGAGCTTCTGGAGCCACTCGAGCGTTTTGAAGCGCAGGCGGTATTCCGGCTGCTCCTCCGTGATCCATGCAGCCTCGTCCTCGTCAAAACCTCCCGCGGCAGCCTGCAGCTCCGCCTCATCGCTCGTTGCGGCCGTGCAGAGCGTCGGGAATACGACGCACCACCAGTTTTTCCCGGCGGCTTCGCCGATCTGCACCCGCAGCGAGGGGTATGTCCCGGCAGGCAGAGAAAAGCTGGCATAGTCCCGTGTGCCGTAGGTTTCCGGGCCGAGGCTGACCGTCACGTCATAGCCGCTGCCCGCAAGCACGCGCTGCGCCGCCTCCGCGATCTCCGGCAAGTGGGCTGCAATGCATTCGCGCGCATCGTCCGCCGTTTCGCAGTCTGCCGTCAGGCCGGACACGCAGGCCAGCACGCCGTCGCGCACGCGCAGCTTCTGCGCCTGATCAGCTGTTTCATCGGAATTGGCAATGACATGCAGCCGCACGGTCTTCCGCGCCAGCCTGCGCTGCCGCACGAGCGTATCGGCCGTATAAATGCTGCCGGTCAACAGAGCAAGCGACAGCAGCCAGCAGAGGATCCTTCGGATTTTCATAAAAAACACCGTCCATTCCGTAGTTGCCTATAGAATGGACGGATTTTGGAAATTTTATACCGTTTTGGCGATAAAGACCTGCGGATAATTGTCCTTGAGCATCGTGCAGGCGACGGCGGCATATTCGAACGAGTCAAACAGGCCGTATACGGCCGAGCCGCTGCCCGTCATCTGCGCGCCATAGGCGCCATAGGACATCATGATGGACTTAATATAGTTCAGCTCCAGATGGTCTGGGATGGCGACCTGCTCAAACACATTGCACAGGCCCGCGCCGATGGCCTCGAGATCGCCCTTTTCAAGCGCGGCTCGCATGGCGCGCGTGTCCGGCCGCTTGGCAAGCGCGACATCGTCGAGTTTGGCATAGAGCGCCGGGGTGGAAAAGCAGACGTCCGGCTTACAGATCACGGTGAACATCTCCGGCGTGTCCGGCAGCTTCGTCAGCCGCTCGCCGCGCCCCTCGGCCAGAGCCGTGCCGCACAGCACGCAGAACGGAACGTCGGAGCCGATCTGCGCGCCCAGCTCACACAGCGCATAGACGGAAAGCGGGTAATCTTTCCAGCGGTTCAGCGCGCGCAGCACAGCCGCCGCGTCGGCGCTTCCGCCGCCAAGGCCCGCCCCGGACGGGATGCGCTTGGTGATGCGGATGGTCAGGCCGTCCGGCTCGCCGCCGAACGTGTCAAAGAACACGCGAGCGGCACGCCAGGCCAGATTCGTTTCGTCCAACGGGATGCCCGCCGTTTCACACTCGATGCGCCAGCCCGTGCCGGTGTCCAGCAGGAGCTCGATATCGTCGCGCAGGGCAACAGTCTGTAGAATGCTGCGGATATCGTGGTAGCCGTCTTCACGGCGGTCCAGCACGTCGAGCGTGAGATTGATCTTTGCAAATGCGCCTTCGGTCAGAGTTGTCATTTGATCTTTCTTCCTTCAAGATAGTAACGTTTTTCGCGGCTGTGGCCCATCGAGAACGTCTTGCGCGGCAGGATGCCGTCGGCAATGACGCCGCGGAAGAGCTGGCTCTTCTCCATGGCGGGCAGCAGGAAGCCGATGGCGTTCGGCTGCTTTGCCAGCGCAATGAGGGCGTCGTCGTCATGGATGTAGTCCACTTCGCCGGGATGATCGGCCAGATAGCTGTCCAGGAAGCCCTGCAGCACGCCGACGGCCAGCTCGCTGAGCGAACGGTCGAGCAGCACCGTGCCGGACTCCTCGCCCGCGTACCATGTCACAGGGAAGCCACCCTCGGCGCAGGCCTGGCTCTCCAGCGCCTTCCGCAGCGCCTTCGGGTCGCAGCCCGTCACAACGCGGTGGATCGGCTCAAAGACCTGCGCGGGATCATGGATGTTCTCCAGCTCCACGAGCGCATAGCGCGCGGGATGATCCGACAGATCCTCGCCGGGATGATTGCGCTTCAGCTCCTCATAGCAGGACTTTGCGGTGGCAAGGGAATGGTTGCCGTCGCCGACGGCGAACACCATGGGAACGCCCTTCAGGCCCTCGTACTTCTTGCCGACGTTTGCGGTATAGTCCGTCAGGCGGGCATTGAACGCAGCGGCTTCCTCGCCGTCGACGAGCCAGCCGCGGATGTGGCCGCCGTCCTCCATGAGGTCAAAGTCATAGAGCTTCTCGAGCTTGTCCTTCTTCTCCGCGATCGGCTCGATGAGCACATGCTCATGGTCGTCCGCCAGCATCAGGATGTGCGGCAGCTCGACGGGCGCTTCGCGGCGGACGCGCATGCGCGGCGGAATGCGCTCAACGACCGTGCGCTCCGTGGCGCGGATGGGCGAAACGGAGCCGGTGGAATAGTCATAGGCGTCCAGATCGACCATGCCGATAAGGCCGCGGCGGATGGAGCCGTTTTCCAGCGTGCGCTCCACATAAACAAACGAATCCTTCAGCGTGCGGAAGACGTTGGCATCGAGATATTCCGCCATCGTGCGGTTGATGAGCGCCGTGTGCGCAGCCTCCTGCGGGGTACCAAGCTCTGCCTCGGGCAGAATAAGGTTGATCGTCGAGGGAGAACCCTCGGCATGCTGCCGGACACGCTCCCAATAGGCAGGGTCAGAGGTGAACTGATCGCAGGCGATGACCGCCCACTTCTCCATGGAATCGACCTGCGGGAAGAGAATGTCTGCCGGTAAAAACGCGTTCATGTGGATATCCGCCTTTCAAAATTTTTGTAGGAATCAGCCAAAATTATTATAGCGTATCTTACGGATTTTGTACAGAGGAAAAACGGAAACCAACCAATAATTCGGCATTACTCGCGTACAAATATTTTCTGCAGGGTATGGACGAGCTTCGCGCGCATCGGGTGCAGCACGCGGTCGCACTGGCCGACATAGGCATGGAACTGCGCGCCGAAGCCCTGCTTGTAGTGATGCAGGCCGTAATAGGGATTCTCCGGCACGGGATAGCCCTCGACTCCGCGGAAGTCGAAGTAACGGTAGCCGCCCTCGAGCGCGTCGCGCTGCATCTGCCACTGGATCAGCTCATTCGGAAAATCCGCCTGATAGGCGCGGTCGGAGCAGGCGTACATATGCCACACGCGATTGCCGAGCTCGGCCGTGATGCTCGCGGCGATGATGACGCCGTCCTTCTCCGCAAGGTACAGCTTGGCCATGGGGCCGAGCGCCTCGAGGAAGTGGGCATAGTACTGCTGCGGCCGCGCGGTAAAGCCGTTCTTTGCCGCCGTGGCGAGCATCATGCGGTAAAACACCGGGATATCCGAGACATCGCCCAGCCGGACAGTCACGCCGTTGCGCTCCGCGCGGCGGATGTCATAGCGCTTTGTTTTATTATAGTAGGCCAGAAGCGACTCCGGCGTGAAGCCCTGCAGGTCGAGCACATAGCACATGCGCGGCTGGAACAGGGAAAAATCGCTTGCCTGATTGACAGTAAAGCCCAGACGGCGCACCTCTTCCAGAAACGCCGTGTCCGTCTCCTCCAGCATCGGGTCAATGCGGATCATATAGTCGCCGCGCTTTTCGGCAAGAGCGCGCATGGCGTCCACAAGCGCCTCGAGCGTGGCGTAGTCGCCGTCGCGGAAGATCGGCCCGCGCGGCGCATAAAGAAAGCCTGTGTGCATATGGCGGATGCGGTGCTCCAGAATGGCCATGGAGCCGATGATCTCGCCCTTTTCATCGCGGCAGAGGATGCCGGTCCAGCCCCATCCCTCCTTCACGCGGCCCCATGCAGAGGTCTGCATGAAATGGCAGTTTGGCTGCCGGAGCACAAAGGCGTCCAGCTCCGCCGCCTGATCGATGGTCACATATTCGATCATGGTACGTTCCTTTCTGCCCCCGCACCGGCGGGAGCGCGTATCCGTATCGGAAATCTCACCCATTTTACCACAGGCGGGACGCTGCGTCAACTGCCGAACGAGCCCAGCGTGATCGCCATCCCCGGCGCAGCGCCGTGCCGAAAGCCATAGGTGACCGCATTTCCGTCGGCATCCCCCATCACGAAGCCCAGTTCGCTGGGCTCTGCCGTGGAATACCACTGCTTGACAAGGGAGTCCTCCGGCCGGAATGCATTGGCCGTCAGACCGTAATAATCCGCCGCCTGCTGCCTCCAGCCGCCCGCATCCTCCAGACAGTCCGGCAGGTCCTGCAGCAGGATCAGATAATCGGACTCCTGATAGAACAGCATCTCCAGATGGAGCAGCCTGCCGGTCTGCGCATCGAGCAGAATGATCGTGTCAATAAACGGCGTATGGTGCAGCGACGCACGGATCGCCGAAAACACCGTGCCAGAGGCCGTGTCAAGGATCCATCCGCTTTCCGCAAATACCTCACCTGACAGGTCGATATACGGCCGGAACGGCTGCGGGATAACACTCTGCGCATCGAGCAGCCACTTCTGCGTCTGCGCCGTCAGCGCGCCGGCGTCATCGCCGGTATTCTGCGCAATGAACTCACCGACGGCGGCAAGGCGGAGCCGTTCCATCAGAGTCACCGCTTCCTCCATATCCAGCTCTGCGCCATCGACGGAAAATTCCGTCTCGGCCACGCGGTCGAGCTTCTGCTGCAGAAAACGCTGCGGAAGCAGAAGAGCTGCCGCAAGGACCGCGCAGGCCGCGGCTGCCAGCCACCAGCTTCGCATTCGCTTCATTTCTGCTCTCCTTTCAGAAGGAATGACACGCGCGTTCCCTCGCCGACCACGCTCTCAAAGCGCAGGCTCGACCCATGGACCTCGGCGATCTTCCGGCACAGCGTCAGGCCGAGGCCTGCGCCGCCCGCCGCTCTGGCGCGCGATTTATCCACCATATAAAACGGATCGGTGATACGCGACAGCTCCTCCGGAGGAATGCCGCGCCCCGGATCGATCACGCAGAACAAATAGCCCGACGGAACGACTCTGCCGCGCAGCTGCAGAACCGCGCCTGACGGGGAGGCCTTGTGCGCGTTGTCGAGCAGATTGAGCAGCAACGTCCGCAGCAGCTCCGGTTCGCCCCAGACGGCCGCCTCCTCCACATCGCACTGCAGGCTCTGCTTCTGCCGGGCAAGCCGGTATTCGCAGCTTTTCCGCACGGAGGCCGCGAGCGCACCGGTCTGCACCCGGGAGAAGGAGGGCTCGCTGCGCTCAAGCGCAAACAGGTCCAGCAGCGCGAACGACATGCGCTCCAGACGTTTCCCCTCGGTGTAGATCGCGTTGGCTGCTTCAAACTGCATCTTGCTCGGAAGCGTCCTGCTGCGCAGCGTGTCGGCGTAGCCGATGACGGAGGTCAGAGGCGTTTTCAGCTCATGCGCAAAGCTGGCCGTAAATTCCTTCTGACGCTGCGCCGCATCCGCCAGCTCCCGCAGACGTGCCTCGAGCGCATCGGCCATGGCGTTGAAATTCTGCGCCAGATCGCCGAGCTCGTCATCGGTGCGGACCGTGACGCGCCTGTCCGTCTGCCCGGCCGCAAGCTGCCGCGCCGTGCGCGAAATGCGGCGGAGGGGCCGCGTCATATAGACAGACAGAGCTGCCGTTGCCGCGACCGCAGCCCCAAGCACAGCGGCAAGGATCCATCGAAAGCGCTGCAATTCCGTCTCCGCTTCGTGCAGCATGTCCGTAATGTCGTTCAGGCAAGTCAGAGAGTATGTACCGCCGTACAGTGTAAGCAGCGACGTTGTGATCAGGCGGCTGCCGGAGGTGGTATTCTGCACACGGGAGACGATCACGCCCGCCCTTTCGTTCTGCACCGCCTCCTGTGGGAAGTCCGCGCTTTCAGATAGAACCGTGCCGTCCGCCGCGTGCAGGCAGTAGCTGCGGTCCTGCGGCAGGGCCTCCAGCGCTCTTTCGATCGCGCCGGAGGAAGCGGTGTCCTGCCCCTGCTCTCTGGCACAGAGTGCCTGCACCGTCATGCCGAGCAGGCGTACCTCCTCCTGCGCATCGCGGACCTGTCCCTGCAGACGCGCGTCAAACGAGCTGCTCATGACTAGGTAGCCGCCGACAGCTAGAGAGACAGCCAGCAGCATGGTGATGAGGGCGGTCATTTTAGCAGCAAATCTCAATCCGTCACCTCCAGTCGGTAGCCTGTCTTATAGATCGTCAGGAGCTTTCCCTGCCAGCCCAGCTTTCGCCGCAGCCGCTGCACATGCAGGTCGACCGTGCGGCTGTCACCCGTGAATTCCGCGCCCCAGACGCGCTCATAGATCGTTTCGCGGAACAGCGCGATGTTCCGGTTCTGTACAAACAGGAGCAGCAGGTCAAATTCCTTCGGCGTGAGCAGAATCGGTTCGCCGCCGCGTGTGACGCGCATGGCTCGTGCGTCGATGCACACATCTCCTACGGTATACCGGTCTCCGGTCTTTCCGGTGCGGCGCAGGACGCTCTCCACCCGCGCGATCAGCTCCACAATATCAAACGGCTTGACAAGATAGTCATCCGCTCCGGCGCGCAGACCGTTAACGCGGTCGCTGACCGAGCCGCGCGCCGTCAGGAAGATCACCGGCGTTTTCGTCGGGCGGATCAGGTCCATCAGTTCGAAGCCATCCGCCCCAGGAAGCATGATATCCAGAAGGATCAGATCGAAGCTCATCTGCTCCAGAAGGTCTGCGGCCGCCAGACCGTCATATTCGCAGGTGCATTCGTAGCCGCACGCGCTGAGATTCAGGTCGATCAGACGTGCGATCGTTATTTCATCTTCCACGATCAAAATCCGGATCATGATTTTTCCTCCCAAAAAGCATTTTCTGAGGATAGTTTGCATCCGCCTTGTATCTATATTGTATCACAGGAACGGTCCGCCCACCAGCCCTGCGGAAATTTTGTGCACTTTACCCAGATTTAACATTCTATCCTCTTGCATCTGCCGGGACGTTCGATTATAATTGTGTTATTATACTGCCAAAAGGGAGGCAACGTATTTGGAAGTTCTGTTGGAAAATGCGCAGTCCCTGCTGCAGGGAGACGGCTGGAAGCTCATCGTCATGTGGGTCATCGGCGCGGTGCTCATCTATCTCGCCATCGCCAAGGATATGGAGCCCTCGCTGCTGCTGCCGATCGGCTTCGGCGCGATCCTGATGAATCTGCCGGGTGCGGACCTCGAAATTCTGCACCTGCTGTATGAAAAGGGCATCGCAAATGAGCTGTTCCCTCTCATACTGTTCATCGGCATCGGTGCAATGATCGATTTCGGTCCGCTGCTGTCGAACCCCAAGCTGATGATCTTCGGCGCGGCGGCGCAGTTTGGCATATTTTTTACATTTTTCGTTGCGAGCCTCTGCGGCTTTGACATCCGCGACGCCGCCTCCATCGCCATCATCGGCGCGGCGGACGGCCCAACATCCATCGTCGTGGCAAACGCCCTGCAGAGCGGCTACATCGGCGCGATCACTGTCGCTGCCTATTCCTATATGGCGCTGGTCCCCATCGTCCAGCCGCCCGTCATCCGCCTGCTGACAACGAAGAAGGAGCGGCTCATCCGCATGCCGTATGAGCCGAAGCAGATCTCCAAAACAACACGCATTCTCTTCCCCATCGTCATCACGATCATCACGGGCATCTTTGCCCCGAAGGCAGTCGCGCTCGTCGGCTTCCTGATGTTCGGCAACCTGATCCGCGAGTGCGGCGTGTTGAACTCGCTGTCCGAGACGGCGCAGAAGGTGCTGGCGAACCTTATCACGATCTTCCTCGGCATCTCCATCGCGTTCAACATGCACGCGGTGCAGTTCCTGAAGCCGCAGACGCTGCTCATCATGGGCCTCGGCCTTGTTGCCTTCATCTTCGACACGGCGGGCGGCGTCCTCGTGGCGAAGTTCCTGAACCTGTTCCTGCCGAAGGGCAGGAAGATCAATCCCATGATCGGTGCGGCCGGCATCTCGGCCTTCCCGATGTCCTCCCGCGTCATCCACAAGATGGGCCTGAAGGAGGACCCGCAGAATTTCCTGCTCATGCACACCGTCGGCGTCAATGTTTCGGGCCAGATCGCGTCCGTCATTGCGGGCGGCCTGATCATGAGCCTTGTCTACACCATTGGGTAAGGAGGAATGACCATGCAGCTGCTGCCGATCCTCACCGCCGTTGCGGAACAGTCGATCCCGGGCCGTCCTGCCACATGGCAGGAATCCCTGCGCCTGATGGGCGCCGGCTGGGGTTCCATTTTCATTGTGATCCTCGTCATCATGCTCTGCGTCTATTTGCTCAACCGCATATTCCGCAGTAAGGATCCCAAATAAAAACTGCGCGGGCGCTGCTTTTGGCAGCGCCCGCATTTTGTGTCATCAGATCATTTCTCCGTCTCCGCTTCGAAGCGGTAGCCCTCTGCAACGAGCCAGCTTTCGATCCGGGCGCGGCAGCTTTTCTGCTCCTCCGGGGTGATCCTGCGCCTGCGGGTTCTGCTCTTGCCGCTCGTTCCGTAGGCAGCAAGGTCCTTTTCGAGCAGGAGGTGCTTTTTCCCCTCCTGCTTCGTATACGTCAGCACAGCCACCCGGTCGCCGAGGCTGCAGTAGAGCGCATACTCGCCCATTCTGATCTCGCCCGGCCCGTGCGGTATTCCAGGCTGGAGCGCTTCCACTCCCGCAGCAGGAAAAAAACCTGATCGGCGTACAGGAGCGGAAACGCCCCCAGAATGAGATAGCCGAGCGAGACCGCGCAGCCAAGCAGGAAATTCAGGGCAAGGACCCACTTCGGCGTGCCCCAGTTTGCCAGCGGGATATTGAAGCCGATGGCAAAAAACAGGAACAGCGCCGGGAGAAAGATCAGGATATTGCACAGGCCTGCGTGCCTGAGCTTCGGGAACTTCATATGTGGATTCCTCCTCTGGAAAATCGCGCCGGAATATGATAGAATAAAAGAAAATGTCGGAGGGATTCTGAATGGCTCATGTTCCGAACAGTGCGGAGCAATATGAGAAGATGATCGGCACGCCGATCCCGCAGCTCGTCAGCTCGTTGGCGATCCCGACTACCATCAGCATGCTCGTTACGGTTATTTACAACACAGCGGATACCTATTTCGTCTCCCAAATCAACAAATCGGCATCGGCTGCAGTCGGCATGGTCTACACGCTCATGGCCATTCTGCAGGCCGTCGGCTACGGGCTCGGCATGGGCGCAGGCAGCCTCATCAGCCGCAAGCTCGGCGAAAAGGACGACGACGCGGCCGAGCGCTACGCCGTCAGCGCCTTTGTGGCCGCCATTCTCGCGGGTGCGGTCGTCGGCTGGGGCTGTCTTGCCGGGTTGAAGCCGATCCTGCGCGCGCTGAAATGCACGGACACCATGCTTCCCTATGCCGTCCCCTATGCCCACTGGATCCTGCTCGCCGCGCCGGTCAGCTGCGCCTCGTTCGTGCTGAACAACACGCTCCGCGCCGAGGGCGAATCGACGCTCGCCATGTGGGGGCTTGGACTGGGCGGCGTGCTGAATATCGTGCTCGATCCCCTGTTCATCTTCACGCTGGACATGGGCGCAGGCGGCGCGGCGCTGGCCACAGCCGTCAGTCAGGTCGTGAGCTTTGTGCTTCTGCTGATGTTCTTCCTGACGGGCCGTTCCATCGTCCGGCTGCGCCTACGCATCGTGAGCCGTCATTTCCGCGATTACTGGCTTATCTTCACGACAGGTCTCCCGACCGTCTGCCGGCAGGGCCTCGGCAGCGTGGCCTCGGCCGTGCTCAATATGCAGGCCGTCCTCTATGGCGACGCGGCCGTCTCGGCCATCACGATCGCGAACAAGCTCTATGTCTTCGTGCGCAATCTCGTCATCGGCATCGGGCAGGGCTTCCAGCCCGTTGCAGGCTATAACTACAGCGCCGGAAAGCGCCGCCGCGCATGGCAGGCGTTCTGGTTCTCTTCCCTCGTCGGCACGGTGCTCTGCACGGTCTGCGCCATCGTCATGGCCATCTTCGCGCGGCCGATCCTGTGGTGGTTCTGCAGCGACGCGGAGGTCGTGCGCATCGGTGCGGAGACGCTGCGCTTCTCCTGCATCGTTCTGCCGCTGCTGGCCGTCTCGACGTTCGTCAATCAGCTCTATCAGTGCCTCGGCTACCGCACGGCCGCGACGTTCCTGGCAAGCTGCAGGCAGGGCATTTTCTTCCTTCCGGCCGTGCTGTTCCTGCCGCTGTGGCTGCATTGCGCCGGTGTGGAGATGAGCCAGCCCGTGGCAGACCTTCTGACCTTCGTGATCTCCATGCCGTTCCTCGCAGCATTTTACCGGCACCATATCCGCGGGCATGCAGAGTAAACTCAACGAAAAAATTCGGGGCGAAAAGCCCCGAATTTTTTTCGCGCAGTTCAAGTATAGCATATATCATGCCAGACGGCAAGCCTTTCCCTCACCGTGCCAACAACTTGCCCATGAGACACCAACACTGGCTTTCTCCTATTGAGTTCGCTGTACAATATGTTTGACAAACCTACAATAATTATCGCTCGTACTCAAATTCAAAGTCGTAGATGCTGACCGTGTCGCCGTCCTCGATGCCCATTTCCTCCAGCCGGTCGAACAGGCCGCTCTTGCGGAGCTGGCGGTCGAAGTACATGCGCGACTCGTAATCCGCAAAGTTGATATCGGCGATGAGCTGCTGCATCCACTTGCCGGACACGACCCACAGGTCATCCATATGCTCGATGGACAGGGCGTCGGCCTCGCCCGCCTCGGCCAGCGGTTTAACATACTCCGGCTCATAGACCGTCACGGGCGGAAGCTCGCGCAGACGGCCGGCAATGACGCGCATGAGCTGCTTCGTGCCCTGCGTCGTGGCGGCCGAGATCTCATAGAACGGGTAGCCGCGCTCCGTGACGTAGGCACGCAGACGCTCGAGATTGTCGCTGCCCTCCGGGATGAGGTCGCACTTGTTTGCCGCGACGATCATGGGCCGCTCGGCCAGCTCCGGCGAATAATCGCGCAGCTCGGCGTTGATCTTCTCGAAGTCCTCGATCGGGTCGCGGTCCTCACTGCCGGAGACGTCGACGATGTGCACGAGCAGGCGGCAGCGGTCGATGTGCCGCAGGAAATCGTGGCCAAGGCCCGCGCCCTCGGCCGCACCCTCGATAATACCGGGGATATCGGCCATGACGAACGACACGCCCTCATCCACATAGATGACGCCGAGATTCGGGTACAGCGTGGTGAAGTGGTAGTTTGCGATCTTCGGGCGGGCGTTGGACGTGACGGAGAGCAGCGTGGACTTGCCGACATTCGGGAAGCCGACAAGGCCGACATCCGCCAGCAGCTTCAGCTCCAGCACGACCTCGTGCTCCTCGCCGGGAAGGCCGGCCTTGGCAAAGCGCGGCACCTGACGGGTCGGCGTGGCAAAATGCTTGTTACCCCAGCCGCCGCGGCCGCCCTTACAGAGGATGAAGTCCGCATCGTCGGACATATCCTTGATGATCTCGTTCGTTGCGGCATCGCGTACGACCGTACCGCGCGGGACCTGAATGACAAGGTCCTCGCCGCGCTTGCCGGAGCAGCGCGCGCCCTGCCCGTCCTGACCGGGTGCCGCAGCATATTTGCGCTTGTAGCGGAAGTCCATCAGCGTGGAGAGGTTGTCGTTCACGCGCAGGACGATATTGCCGCCCTTGCCGCCGTCGCCGCCGTCCGGGCCGCCTGCGGCCACATATTTCTCGCGGTGGAAGGCCACCGCGCCGTTGCCGCCGTTGCCTGCCTTCACCGTGATCTTCACTTTATCAATAAACATTTAAGAATCCCCTTTCAGATGCAGCTCATAAAACGCTGCGTCAAAGGTTTCGCTGCCGTCGAATTTAGCAAACGTTCCGCGGCGGACAAGCTGAAATCCGCACTTGCGGATGACATTGCCGGAGGCCGTGTTTGCGGACGCGTGCTCCGCGGTAAAATCGCAGATGCCAAGCCTCCGATGCGCCCAGCGAAGCATCGCCATGGCCGCCTCCGTGGCGCAGCCCATCCCCCACATATCGCGGCGGAGGTTATATCCCAGATGATGAAACCCGTTATAAAAAAATCCCGAACATAGAGCGCCTATGTCCGGGATTCCGTATTGCGTCTTACTGTTCCGCGTAGACGGAGCACTGCTTGCGATCCTTGCCCTTGCGCTCGAACTTGACGTGGCCGTCAACCAGAGCAAACAGGGTGTCGTCGCTGCCGATACCGACATTGACGCCCGGATGGATGTGCGTGCCTCTCTGGCGAACCAGAATGTTGCCCGCGAGGACGAACTGACCGTCCGCGCGCTTCACGCCCAGTCTCTTGGACTCGGAATCACGGCCGTTCTTGGTGGAACCGCCGCCCTTCTTATGAGCGAAGAACTGAAAACCGATTTTCAGCATTTGTTACACCTCCATAACTTCGATATACTCAGGATAATTGTCCCGCAGAGAGCAGACCGTCAGCAAAAAGCCGGTCAGCACGGCCTGCACGGCGTCTTCGTCGTCGCAGGCTGCGGGAAGGGTGAGGGTGATCCGGGGCTCTTCTTCCTTCACCTTCGTATTGGCATGATTGCCCAGCACGTCGTTGATCGTGCACTCGGCGAAGGTCACGGCTGCGGAAACGGCTGCGCACACGATGTCGCTGCCCTCTTCGGCATAGCCGCTGTGCCCGGACACGGAGAATCCATGGATCCTGCCGTCGTGATTGAAGATCTCTACCTTAGTCATTACACGGAGATCTTTTCGATCTGCACCTTGGTGTACGGCTGTCTGTGGCCGCGGATGGACTTGGAGTCCTTCTTCGGGCGATACTTGAAGACGACGACCTTCTTGGCCTTGCCGTTCTTCAGCACCTTGGCTTCGACAGAAGCGCCTGCCACCACGGGAGCGCCGAACTTGGAGTTCTCGCCGTCCACGACTGCCAGGACCTGATCGAAGGTTACGGTTGCGTCAGCCTCAGCATTGAGCTTCTCGACGTAGATCACGTCGCCCTCCTTGACGCTGTACTGCTTGCCACCGGTAACGATAACTGCCTGCATGTTTGTTTGCACCTACCTTTTTGTAGTCTCGCTCTGGAGGCGTGAGGGCATACCTCAAGCTTGTACCTCTTCGATGCGGCCTGTTTATCATACCATCCCGGCAGGAAAATGTCAAATACTATTTGAGAAAATTTCTCTTTTTTGATATAATGATCCCGGAAAATGAGGTGATCCCCATGAAAAAATGGTTCGCTGCCGTACTTCTGGCAGCATTGGTCCTGACGGGCTGCGGCCCAAAGCAGCCGGAGGCGCATGAGGCACAGCTTTTTGCCATGGACACGCTGATGAGCCTGCGCATCTGGGGCAATGAGGCCCTTGTCACGCAGACGGAGGACACGCTCCGTTTGCTCGAAGCCCTGCTTTCCGCCACGGCAGAGGACAGCGACATCGCACGCCTGAACCGGGACGGCACGGCGGAGCTGCAGCCACAGACCGCAGACCTCCTGCAGCAGGCGCTGGATTGCGCCGCGCGCACGGGCGGAGCCTTTGACCCGACAGTCTATCCCCTTGTCTGCCTCTGGGGCTTCCCCTCCGGGAAATATCATGTCCCGACGGAGGCCGAGCTGACCGGAGCGCTCGCGCACACCGGCCCGCAGCATCTGCAGCTGGACGGCGCGGCGGCTGCCCTCGATGCGGGCTGCAGCGTCGACCTCGGCGGCATTGCCAAGGGATATGCGGCAGAGCAGTGCGCGCATCAGCTGGAGGAGACCGGGGCGCAGGCCGCCATGCTCTCGCTCGGCGGCAATGTGCAGACCGTCGGCAGCAAGCCGGACGGCACGGCATGGCAGGTCGGCATCGCCGACCCGAACGACCCGTCGAGCGCGATCGCCGTCGTGCGCTTTACCGGCTCGAAGGCCCTTGTGACCTCGGGCGACTATCAGCGCTATTTTGAGCAGGACGGCGTCCGCTACCATCACATTCTCGACCCGCAGACCGGCAGGCCGGTGCAGAACGGCCTGCGCTCCGTGACGATCCTCGCGGACAGCGGCACGCTGGCAGACGGGCTTTCTACGGCCCTGTTCGTCATGGGGCTGGAGCGGGCAACGGAATTCTGGCGTGCTTCGTCCGATTTCGAGGCCGTTTTCATCACGGAGGACGGCACGATCTACGCCACGGAAGGCGCGGCCGCCCTGCTGACGGACTGCACGTTTACGGAGCTGACGCGATGAAGACAAGATTCTGGATCCTGCTGTTTCTGTCCATCGCCGTGGTCTGCGCCGGGCTGTCCATATGGCTGCTCGGCGGCAAGGCCGAGACAACGGCGGAGGTCTATTCGGACGGTGTGCTCGTGCAGACGATCGATCTTGCCGTCGACGGCGAATACCGCATCGAGTCCGGCGGCGGCTGGAACATTCTGACCGTCTCCGGTGGGAAGATCGCCGTCACATCGGCCTCCTGTCCCACGCAGGACTGCGTGCACCACGCCGCGGCGGACCACGGCGCGCCCATCGTCTGCCTGCCGAACCGCCTCGTCGTGCAGTTCAGCACGCCGTCCGAGCTGGATGCCCTGCTCGCCTAGGCCCGGCGGATATTCTGCGAAATTTCCTGCAGGACCTCCCCTGCCTCCATCGTGTAGTCCGGCCGCACAGCGACATCGCCCAGCGACACCATGCCGACAAGCCGCCCGTGCTCCTGCACCGGTAGACGCCGCACCTGCTCGCGCGCCATCAGGCGCGCGGCCTCATCGACGCTCCGGTCCGGCTCCGCCACCAGAATGCGCCGCGTCATGATCTCCGCAACGCGTGTGCGCTCGGGGTCGTCCCCTGCTGCCACGCAGCGCACGACGATATCCCGGTCCGTCACCATGCCGCGCAGCCGCCCGTCCCGGCTGCACACCGGCAGCGCGCCGATGTTGTGCTGCGACAGGAGCCGCGCCGCCACGGCGACAGTCTCCTCCGGCGAAATGGCAATGATCCGGCGGCTCATGACCTCTTTGACCTGCATTGCAGTCCCCTCCCTGATAAAAACCGCCTGCCCCGACGATGCCGGGACAGGCGGTCGTTTCTTTTAGTATGGGAACGCGGCAGGCAAATTATACCGGTTTTGTCTTATTTATGAAAGCGCGCGTCGATAGCAGCAGCGGCCTTCTTGCCTGCACCCATGGCGAGGATGACGGTCGCAGCGCCGGTCACGGCGTCGCCGCCGGCATACACGCCGTCGCGGGTGGTCATGTTGTCCTCGTTGACAACGAGGCAGCCCTTCTTGTTCGTCTCGAGGCCCGGCGTCGTGGAGCGGATGAGGGGGTTCGGGGACGTGCCGAGAGCCATGATGACGGTGTCGACGGCAAGCTGGAACTCGCTGCCCTCGATGGCGACCGGACGGCGGCGGCCGGAGGCATCCGGCTCACCGAGCTCCATCCGGACGCATTCCATCGCGCCGACGCGGCCATTGCCGTCGTCGAGGATCTTCGTCGGGTTGCACAGGACGTGCAGCTCGATGCCCTCTTCCTTGGCATGATGCAGCTCTTCCAGACGGGCGGGCATTTCCGCCTCGCCGCGGCGATAGACGATGTACACATGCTCCGCGCCGAGACGCTTCGCGCAGCGCGCGGCATCCATGGCAACGTTGCCGCCGCCGACGACCGCAACGGCGTTCGAACGGATGACCGGCGTGTCGCTCTCGTCGCGATAGCCCTTCATGAGGTTGATACGGGTCAGGTACTCGTTGGCAGACATAACGCCCTTGAGCGCCTCGCCCTCGATGTGCATGAACATGGGCAGGCCTGCACCGGAGCCGACGAACACGGCCTTGAAGCCCATCTCCTCGAACAGCTCGTCGATGGAAAGGACCTTGCCGATGACCATGTCGGTCATGACATGCACGCCCATGGCCTCGAGCTTCTTGACCTCGTTGGCAACGATGGCCTTCGGAAGACGGAACTCGGGGATACCATAGACCAGCACGCCGCCTGCGGTGTGCAGGGCCTCAAAAATGGAGACCTCATAGCCCTTCTTGGCCAGCTCGCTCGCACAGGTCAGGCCGGAGGGGCCGGAGCCGACGACGGCGACCTTGATGCCGTTGCTCTCGGGCTTCTCGGGCATCTTGTTGACATTCTCGCGATACCAGTCGGCGACAAAGCGCTCCAGGCGGCCGATGGCGACCGGCTCGCCCTTCACGCCGCGCACGCACTTGCTCTCGCACTGAGACTCCTGCGGGCAGACACGGCCGGACAGGGCGGGCAGAGCATTTGTGGAGGTGATGACCTCGTAAGCGCCGAGGAAATCGCGCTCGGCGACCTTTGCGATGAACTCCGGAATGCGGATGTTGACGGGGCAGCCCTCGACGCACTTCGGATTCTTGCAGTGCAGGCAGCGGCCTGCTTCCTCCACGGCCATCTCCTCGGTGTAGCCAAGGGAGACCTCTTTGAAATTCTTATTGCGGACGTCCGGTGCCTGCTCGGGCATCGGGGTCTTGGTCAGAGTCATATTCGGCATGCTGTGTTCCTCCTCAGCGAATGAGCTCATGCGCCAGCTTGTCCATGCGGCACATATGCGTCTTCTCGTTTTCTGCTTCCTGATCGCGGTAGACACCGTTGCGGTTCATCAGCTCGGCGTAGTCGACCTTGTGGCCGTCGAAATCCGGGCCGTCCACGCAGGCAAACTTCACTTCGCCGCCGACCGTCACGCGGCAGCCGCCGCACATGCCGGTGCCGTCGACCATGATCGGGTTGAGGGACACGGTGGTCTTGACGCCGAAGGGCTCGGTCGTCTTGGAGACGAACTTCATCATCGGGATCGGGCCGATGGCGAGGACCTCGTCATAGTGCGTGCCGGCCTCGAGCAGCTGCTGGAGCTTCACGGTAACAAAGCCGTGCTCGCCGTAGGAGCCGTCGTCCGTCATGAGGTACAGATGGTCGCTGCAGGCCTTGAACTCGTCTTCCAGAATGACGATATCCTTGTTGCGGAAGCCGACAATGACATCGACCTCGGCGCCTGCCTCCTTGAACGCCTGAGCGGACGGAAGAGCGATCGCACAGCCGACGCCGCCGCCGACCACGCAGACGCGCTTGATGCCCTCGGTGTTCGTGGGCTTGCCGAGCGGACCGACGAAGTCCTGAATATAGTCGCCCTCGTTCATCGCGCCGAGCATCTTCGTCGTCAGGCCGACCTTCTGGAAAATAATGGCTACCGTACCCTTTTCGCGGTCGTAGCCTGCGATGGTCAGGGGGACACGCTCACCGGTCTCATCCACGCGGAAGATGATGAACTGACCGGCCTTCGCCTTCTTGGCGACAAAGGGAGCTTCGATCTCCATCAGAGTGACGGCAGAATTCAGCTCTTTCTTGCGGACAATTTTGAACATGCGATTCATCCTTTCAATGTCGGAAGTACGACTTCCCTTACTCACGCTTTTCATTATAGCACAATACGGCTGTTTTTCAAGGAAAAACACGAAATCCGTCCGAAAAATTTGCCGGAATCACGATCTCGCCGCGCGGAATGCGCTCCCATGAGAAGCGGGAGACGAGGTCTGCGGCGCGGACCGGCTCCGGCCCCGGCTGCAGGCCGGCCAGCTGCGCCAGCCTGCCGACGAGCTGCTCCGGCGTACAGCGCGTGCGGAGCGCCTCCATGTCAAGATCACGTTCCCGCTTGCTCAAGCGACGTCCGTCCGGCGCAACAAGCAGCGGAACATGGTAATATTGCGGCGCGGGATAGCCGAAAACGGAGAACAGCCACAGCTGCCGCGCCGTGGAGCCCAGCAGATCGCTGCCGCGCACGACCTCCGTCACGCCGCCGAGCGCATCGTCGCACACAACGGCAAGCTGATAGGCATACACGCCGTCGGAGCGTCGGACGATAAAATCGCCGCAGGTCTCGGCGAGCCGCTCTGTCTGCGGGCCGCAGACACCGTCCCGGAATGAGACGGCGATGTCCGGCACACGGACGCGCCACGCGGGGCGGCGGGTCTTTGCGGCGCGCTGCTCCGGCGTCAGGTCGCGGCAGGCACCGGAATAGAGCACCGTGCCGTCCGAGGCATGGGGCGCAGAGGCGTCGTGCAGCTCGCTGCGGGAGCAGTAGCACGGGTAGATCAGGCCCTGCTCCTCCAGTTTTGCAAAATGTGCGGCATAGACCGGGCTTCTCGTGCTCTGCGGCGGCATCTCGCCGTCCCAGTCCAGCCCGAGCCAGCCGAGGTCCCTCCGCAGCTGCTCGGCATAGGCCGCACGGCTGCGCTGCGGGTCAAGGTCCTCGATGCGCAGCAGCATACGCCCGCCCTGCGACCGAACGGAAAGCCATGCGAGCAGCGCGGTAAAAATATTGCCCAGATGCATACGCCCGGTCGGGCTGGGCGCAAAGCGGCCCGTCACAGCGGGATCTCCCGCACGAGGTTCCGCAGCGGATCTCCGGCGGCATAGCGCTCCAGATTCTCCGCGCAGATGCGCCAGATGCGCTCCTCCGTCTGCGGCAGGTGGCCGAAGCTCACGCCCGCGACATGCGGCGTCAGGATGCAGTTCGGCAGGCTCCAGAGCGGATGCGCGGCAGGCAGCGGCTCCGGGTCCGTCACATCAAGGCCTGCGCCGAACAGGCGGCCGCTCTGCAGCTCCCGTGCCAGCGCATCGGCATCAAGAAAGCTGCCGCGCCCGACGTTCACAACGACGGCGTCCTGCGGAAGCAGAGCAAGGCGCTCCGCGCTGAGCCACCCGGCCGTCTCCGGCGACTGCGGCATCGCGCCCAGGACGAAGTCCGCCGCGGGCAGCAGGGTCTCTGCCTCGTCCAGCCGGACAAGGCGGTCAAAGCCGGGCCGCCCCGGTGAGATCCGGCGGCAGACGCCGAACGTCTTCACACCAAAGGCCTGCAGGCGGCGGGCAATGCACCCGCCCAGATCGCCCGCGCCGAAGATGAGGGCCGTTCCCCCTGCCACGCGCCGCTCGGAGCCGAGATCGTTCCAGTTCCCCTGCCGCGCATAGGCGGGCAGGCGGCGGCACAGGGCCAGCAGCATCCCGATCGCATGCTCCGCGATCGTTTCGCCGAACGCGCCGGAGGCCGTTGTGAGCAGCACACCGCGCGGGAAGCCCCCGTGCAGATAGCGGTCTGCGCCCGCCCATGTCATCTGCAGCCAGCGCAGCTGCGGCGCGTTCTGCAGGGCCTCGAGCGTTGGCTCGCCGATGACGGCCTCGACCGTCTGCAGGCAGGGCGTTTTCTGCACGGTGAACCAGCGGGATGCCGCTTCCAGAAACCAATCCGGAGCAAACGGGGCGTACTCCGCTTCGATCATCAATTCACGCATCGCTGTCCTCCGGCAGGTCGACCAGAACCGGCGCATGGCCCAGCGCGGGCAGCAGCTTTTCCGTCAGATCCTGCGTGGAAAAGGCCAGCGAGCTCGTGTTGATGCAGGGGTGGCAACCGAAGCGCGGGGCCTGCAGCACGGCGCGGTCGATGACGAGCGCGACCTCCCCCGCCGTGTCGTTCTGCAGGGCCAGCACCGTTGCCGAGCCGGGTGTCACGCTGAGCAGGCGCTCCATGTCCTCCGGCGGGCCGAACGACAGGCGCGCGCAGCCGAGCTGGGCGGACAGGTCCTTCGTGTGGAACGGCTTGCCGCCCGGCATGAGCAGCAGGTAGAATTTCGTCTTCTGCCGGTTGCAGAGGAAGAGATTTTTGCAGATAGAGATGTGCAGCACGCCCTCTGCGGCATGGCACAGCTCCATGGTCATGGCGGCGTCATGGTCGACGCGTTCATAGGCGATGCCAAGCGAGTCGAGCAGGTCGTAGCACGCCGTCTCTTTTGCGCTACGCGAGTCGGACGGTCTGCCGCTGTGGCAGACCGTGTCAATATGAAATGTCTCTTCCATGTCAGCCTCCGTAGATATCATCCGGCGAGACGTCCGTCTCATAGGGATTGAGATAGGCGTTGACAACATCGGCCGTTTCATAGGGGTCGGCCAGAACATACATACCGTCGCCGCTGAACGTATAGGGGATGGTGAGCGTCTGCAGGTTCGACGTGCCGCACAGGGCGACGGACTCTGCCAGCCAGACGAGATTGCGTGTGCTGAGGTCCGTAACGGTATGCGCCGAGAGCAGCCGCGCCGCCGAGGGCAAACGCCAGAGGTTCCAGACGGAGACCCACTGGTGCATGGCAGCCAGCATGAAATCCCGCTGCACGTTCACGCGCTGCAGATCGGCCATGGCATAGCCGGAGCGGAAGCGCACGAGTCCCATGGCCTGCTCGCCGTTCAGGCGCTGCATACCGGCCTTCAGATCGATGGTCAGGTCCTGCGCAGGGTCGCTGTAATCCATATCGCAGGGAACGTCGAATTTCACGCCGCCCATCTTGTCGACGAGATCGACAAAGACGTCCAGATCGATGAGCACATAGCCGTCCGGACGGAAGCCGACCAACTCCGTGACATAGTCCATCAGGGCCTCCATGCCCTCCTGATCCTTGCCGTTCACGCCATAGGCGATATTGATCTTATGCGGCGTATAGGTCGAATTGACCTTCGTATCGCGCGGGATGCTCAGCAGTGTCAGCCGTTTGGCGCTGCGGTCGACGCTCAGCAGCATGACGGTGTCCGTCCGGTCGCCGGATTTGTCCGTTCCGGCAAGCAGGATCGTCGAGCAGCCGTCGCGGCGCGCGCCGAGGGTCTCCTCTGCCTTCGGCTGCTTGGCCAGCAGCAGCATCACGCCGATAACGAGCGCAAACAGCACAAGCAAAATGAGCAGGAGCTTGCCGAGTCCGCGGGCGAAGCGGTGTTTTTTCTTCTTTTTGGGCGGCTCGGCATCATAGCCGGATTCCGGCACGGCGCGGTGCCTGCGCGGCTGCTCCTCGCGGCGCGGCGCACGCTCCGGCTCCCGGCGGGAGCGCTGAGACTGGCGGCGAGGCGGCTCGTAGTCGTCCTCCTCCACCGGGCCGAGATAGGTCGTCGGCTCCTCCCGGCGCTGCGGGGCTGCGCCGCGGCGGAAGTCGGAGTTATAGGCATGGATCACGGGGCCGGAGACGGAATTCTGCTGCCGTCTCGGCGGCTGCTGCGTCTGCAGCGTCGGGGCCTCGCAGTCCTCATACAGCTTATCGGCAAAACCGCGCTCATAGGGATCGTCCGCGTCGTGCCGCTCATCCAGAATTTTGCGGATGTCGCGCAGCAGGTCCTCGTCGTCCTGAGCGGGCTGATTTCTCGGGTCCATCGGGATACCCCCTTTCTTTCCCTATTTTACACCAGCTTTCGCCCAATGTAAAGACGGCAAAACGGGGGCCGCTTCCGCGACCCCCCAAGGAATGCCAATACCCGTATAAAAGCAAAAAGCAGCACCACATTATTCAGCGAGAGCATTCGGCGAGATATTTTTTGTCGAGCCGAGGTTTGGAAAGTGCAGGCGTACTTTGTGTACTCCAAACTTTCCAAACCGATGGATCGGCAGAAAAGATCCGGCGAAGGCCGAAGCTGCAAGGATGTGGTGCTGCGTAAATCAAAGTGACCAGTTCTGGCTGCCGTTCTGCAGGTCCACCATGTGGGTGTAAAGCCCGTTCTTCGCATAGAGCTCGTTGGGACTCCCCTGCTCGGCCACAACGCCGTCAGCCAGCACGACGATCTTGTCCGCTCCCGCGACGGTACGCATCCGGTGCGCGATGATCAGGACCGTCTTGCTGCGGATCAGGCGGGACAGCGCCGTCTGGATGAGCGTCTCGTTCTCGACGTCCAGACTGGCCGTCGCCTCGTCGAGCAGGATGATGGGCGCATCCTTGAGGAAGGCGCGCGCAATGGAAATGCGCTGGCGCTCACCGCCCGAAAGGGCGCAGCCGTTTTCGCCGATGTCGGTGTTCCACTTGTCCGGGAGCTTTTCGGCAAATTCGTCGCAGTTGGCAAGCTTTGCCGCCGCGAGGACCTCCTCATCCGTCGCGTCCTTACGGCCGAGGCGGATATTCTCCAGAATGGTATTGTCAAACAGCGTGACGTCCTGGAAAACGATGGAATACAGGCTCATGAGCTTTTCCGGGTCGATCTTTGAAACATCCATGCCGCCGACCGTGATGCTGCCCTTCTGATAGTCCCAGAAGCGCGCCGCCAGCCGGGACACGGTCGTCTTGCCGCCGCCGGACGGACCGACGAGGGCCGTGACCTGCCCCTGCTTTGCCGTGAAGGACACGTCCTTCAGGACCGTCTCGCCGGAGTTGTAGGCAAAGCCCACATGGTCAAACACGATATCGCAGCCCTGATTGCTCAGCTGCTCGCTGCCGGTCTGGATCGGGTATTCCAGAATCTCATTCATGCGCGCCACATTCGTCCGCATGGCGATGACAGCCGCCAGATTCTGCAGCGCGCCCTGCATCGGATCATACAGGCGGGAAGCCACAAGCAGGAACAGGAACAGCGTCAGCACGTCGATGCGGCCGCTCAGCAGCACGGAGCCGGTCAGCGCCACGGAGGCGATGCCGAGCTTCAGGACCGTACCGGCCGAGGTCACGAACACGGCGTTCGTCAGCTCCGCCGCGATCGTCTGCTTTTCCACGGCACGGATCTTCCGGGAAAGGCCACCGAGATAGCCCTGCTCTGCATTGCTGGCCTTCAGGTCGCGGATCGATTCGATAAGCAGATTCAGCAGGAATTCCGGGGTAACGCCGTTTCTCGTCAGCAGCAGGCCGCCCGCAATAAGGAAGGCAAACACGCCGTTGATGGCCGCCGTATAGAAGAGCATCGGCATCCGCAGCTCTTTCGTGTAGGCAATGACCCACTTTTCATATTCGTCGATCGTCGCCTTGAACATTTTGAATGAAAACACGGACTGACCGAACGTCTTGACGACCGGAATGCCGCGGACATATTCCACGGCCTCGCCGGACATGGCGGCAAGGGCATTGCCGTACTGGCGCATTTTCTCCGCCATGCGCTTGCCGGTCATGGCCGACATGATCACAAAGCCGAGGGCCACCGGCACAAGGCTCAGCAGGCCCAGCCGCCAGTCAAAGACGAACAGCAGCACCAGCAGGCCGACCGGCGTGGCCATGGCGGCATACTGATCCGGCAGCTGATGGGCAAGATAGGTCTCCGCCGCGCCGGTGCTCTCCTGAATGACCTTGCGGAGCTTGCCGCTGCCGTAGCGCTCCGTAAAGCCCAGCGGTAGCCGGGCAAGATGCTCCGAAAGGGCGAGCCGCAGGTTCGTCGCCACGCGGAAGGCCGACAGATGGGAGCACAGCAGCGCGCAGCCATAGATGAGATACGACAGCGCTGCAAACAGCACCGCCATCCAGCCGTAATGCGGGATGTTGACCGCCCGGGAATAATCCGGCGCAGCATTCAGCACATCGCGCAGGATCATCCAGATGTACAAAAACGGGACCAGCGCCACCAGCGCGCTCAGGGCCGACAGGACCCAGGAGACATAGGTAAAGACCCGATGCCCCCCGGCATACTCCATCAGCCGCGACAGATCCGATCGTTTTTTCAAGGGTTTTCCCCTCCTTTTTTCTGTATCGTTAATCGTGGTTTTCAGCGCACCCGCCGGAAAACGGGTGCGCTGTGCTTCCTCTTTACTCCGCTTCGGTCAGGTTCTCCGTCACGAACAGCTCGATCACGTTCTTCATGGTCTCCTGATCGTAGTCCACGGCGATCGCAGCGGCGTTCCAGTAGGCATAATTGCCCTCGAACCAACTCTGCAGGTCACTGAGGTCCTCGGCATAGCGGAACTCCAGATGATAGGTCGTCTCCATCGTGTCCGGGGAGAAGGCGAAGTAGGTAAAGTCACCGGAATCCGCGTCGTCGCTCTGGTAGAACAGGAAGTCGTTCTCATTTTCCTCGTCGAGCTTGTGATAGGTATGGGAGAAGACCTCATTGCCCTGCGCGTCCAGACCGGAAATGGTGTGGCCGTCCATGACGAAGCGGTCCACGCCGCCGCGGAAATAGCAGTTGAACGCCATGCTCTCGGGGTCCGCCGCATACTTTTTGGAAGCCTCCGGGCCGTAGGGCTCTGCCATGCACATGGCAAGCAGCGTATCCGTCGCGGTCTCGGCGTTCTCCGCGCCGACGAGCGGCGTCGTGGCATCGATCCACAGGTCGCGGTACTCCGCCTTGGCCAGCTGCGGGAACAGCTCCTCATAGGTCCCGCTGATGGTCGTCAGATAGTCGCCGGTCTCCTGCGCCGCAGTGGGCTGCGCGGTCTCCGCATCCGGCTTGCTCTGCGAGCAGCCCGCAATGGCCAGCAGGCAGAACACACATAACACGATTGCTGCAATTCTCTTTTTCATGATGCACCTCCAGGTTATATCGGACAGCACCGCACAATTCATCGAGAGCATTCGACTGGGGTCCGGCGAAGGCCGAAGATGCAATTGCGTGGGCTGTCTTGGTTAGTGTTCTCTAACCAGTGCATACTCTACCATATTTCCGTCTCGCAGACTACTCCGTTTTGGTTCCGATGCTCTGTTTTGCCTTTGCATCCGTGCGGTACTGCGACGATGTCACGCCGTAGCGCTCCTTGAAGCAGGCCGAAAATTTGCTGGCATTGTCATAGCCCGCATCCTGCGCGATCTCCGTCACGGGCCTTGCGCTGCGCACGAGCTCGACCGCCGCCTGCTCGAGCCGGTATTCCTTGATGTAGTGATAGACCGGCACACCGTAAATTTGCTTGAACAGCTTCTGCAGGTGCGATACGGACATCTCGTGCTCCGCCGCCAGCCGGGAAAGCGAGGTATAGCCCTCGCGGTCCGTCAGCAGATGGTCGCGGATATGGCGGATCAGCTCCGCCTGCCGGGCCGAGCAGTAGGCATCCGTCCCGGCCCCGCGCGGGATGCTGCAGAGCAGCATCAGGAGCTCCAGCACCTTGAGCCGCAGGAACGCGGGGTCCAGATAGGCGGCGCTCTCATACAGCTCCCGGAACACATGCTCGCAGCGCGGGCCCGCCGGGCTGCAGCGATACCACTTGTCGCCCAGCAGATTCTGCTGCAGAGCGGAAAAATCGACACGGAAGGCCGGGGCATTGCGCTCGACCCAGCGCCGGGCGCGCTCCGGATCGACCTCAAGGCAGATGCCCTCATAATAGCCCAGCGGGAAATGCGACTCGGAACGCGAGCCATGCACGCCGTCATAGCAGCTGATGGCCATGTCGCCCGGCTTCAGCAGCACATGATCCCGCAGGGAGAAGCACGTTTCAAAGCGGCCGTTGGCGCAGAAATTGAGCTCCAGCAGGCCCTTCTGCGTGCGAAGCTCCGTATAGGACTCCATCTCGAGCCGCATCAGCATGGCGCTCACGCCGTCCAGCCACGAATAGCAGTGGATCTCGCCGTTTCCGTCCGCCTGCGCAAAGCCGCCGCTCTGCCCGGCCTGATCCGGCGCCGCCGAAGCGCCGTCGTGGTAGATGATGTCGATCACTGCCATTCCCTCCTGTCTGCGTTACTCCCCAGTGACGGCAGGAACGCCCGGATCGTTTCGATGAATTTTTCTGCCTGCAGGACCGTGGTCAGATGGCCGCTGGAGACATAGGCGATGCGCGGCTCGTGCATCAGGCGGATGAGGTCCCGCTGCATTTTTTTCGGAAAAGTAGTCGTCCTTCTCCTGCCTGTAGTCCCGGAAGATCGTCTCGAACATATCCTGCGCATAGGCGGCCTCGTCGGGACCTTCGCCGCGAAGATGGCTCATACCGAGCCGGATGAGCTTCGGCTTCAGCTTTTCATAGTTGCAGTGCTTCAGGTACCACAGTGCCAGCGGCGCAAAGAAGTATTGCCTTTTCAGGCTCTTGATGGTATTCGCGTCCAGCCCGCCGGTGGAGATCAGCACGAGTCTCCGGTCTCACCGGGATATTTCTGCACATAGACCTGCGCCACCATGCCGACGTCGGACGTGCCGGTGTAGGCAGAGCGCATCCGCAGAATTCCCGTCAGCGATTCCTGCTCCGTGCCTCAGCCGAGGATCAGATCCCCCGCAAGACGCAGCAGGGACGCACCGATCGTCAGCAGCTTCCGGATCCGCGGCACATCGAGCTTTTCCGATATTCCGATCGAATGAAAATGACTCATCTGGTTTTCCTCCTGTAGCCGCAGTCGCAGTACGGCCCGCCGGAGGCGAGCGTATACTCTCGCACGAAATCCGCCGTTTCACCCGCCTCGGCCATGGTGTAGTCCAGGTGGCAGAGGGCCGGCGTCAGGTCATAAAGCCCCAGCTCCTTCATCAGCGTGCAGATGCCGCACTGCGTAAAGCGCGCCTCATAGCCGCTGCCGTCGGGGTAGGCATAGTATTCCATGTTCCAAGAATACGGGTTGCGGTCCGCCGCCTTCAGCGCGGCTGTGGCCTGCATCCCCGCGATGTCCTTTTCCGTGAATTTCTTTTTTCCGCTCTTGCGGCAAAACCACTTCATCGACTTTGTCATCATCGCGTCGGCATAATAGGCCGTCAGGCGCTCCACATCCGGACGCTCCGGCATGGAGCAGATGAACGCGCCGAGCATGGCGCAGTTGACGATGTTCATCTGAAACCGGTCGGCCTTTTCAAACGCGGGCAGCTTCGCAATGAGCTTCCGGTACTGCGGCTTCGCCCTTTTCATGATCTCCTTTGCCGCCGCGGCGCCATAGCCGAACACGACCGTCAGCTGTCTGCGGAACGACCCTGCAAACAGCGCCCACATTCCCAGGGGCATCCCGATGTATTTCATATTTTGCCTCCAAAGCCGATCCTGACGATCTGCATGTTCATGCTGCGGTCGCCGACCCGCGCAAGGAAGCGGAAAAAGCCGCTGACGGACGGGTCCTTCAGATCGTGGTAGCCCAGCATATAGCCCCGGCTGGAGATCTGCAGACGGCTGTCCCACGGGCCAAGCTCGGCTTTGGCATCCGCAACGGCAAAATACGCGCCGACATCCTTGATCTTCGCATCCCGGATCCATGTTTTCAGCATCAGCCGGACGGCCTTTTCGTTGGCCGCGTCAAAGACCAGCACGCCGCCGGGGAAGGCCGCCGCCATGCGCTGCACGAGCGCCCGGACCTGCTCCCTCAGAAAATAATAGAACACGCCCGCCGCAAAGAATATCGCGCCGCCGGAGGCGTCGATGCGGTCGAACCACGCCGTGTCGTTCAGGTCGCACGGGATGTTCTCCTCCCACGGCCCGGCGGGCAGCAGCTCATCGCGCACGCGGATGACATCCGGGAAATCCAGATTATAAAGCTTACAGCTGCCGTTGTCGCAGCTGCGGCCGGTCGCATCCAGCCCGCAGCCGAGGTTCACAACGGCCGCATTCGGGTGCGCGCGCAGATAGTCCCGCACCTCAAAGGCCAGATCGTTCTGGCGCATGGCGACCTCCAGAAAACCGAAGCGCTGCATTAGGCTCCGGGACTTTTTCTCCAGCGCAGAAAAATCATAGTCGATCTCCCCGAACAGGCGGACGGCCGTCTCGTCCCGGTAAAGATTCGGATACAGCTCCGTGCACATTTTCCGGCCATAGACCGGAATGAGCAGCGTTTCCTGCACGGTGTTCTTTTCGATCCTGTATTGCATGGGTTCCCTCACTTTCGTAAAAACGGGAGGTCCGGCAGACGGTCCCGCTCCATCAGGCTCTGCAGCAGCTCCGCAAAGCCCTGCGGGTCGCGGATCTGGTACTGCATGTGGTCGTATCCCGCAAATACGGGGAAATTGCCCGCAGGATATGCCTTCCGCACCGCCTCGCGGTACTTGAAATGGTCCTCCGCGCTGCCGAACGCAAAATACGTCCGGCGCTGCAGCGTCTCCGGCAGCGGCGGGAACGGCCGATCCTCCAGACTGTCCTCCAGCTGGCGGCGCAGGTTTCCGAGCGTCAGTGCCCTGCCCGCTGCGATAAAATAGGGCTTTATGGCATCGTCGCCGCACCAGAGGAGCTTTTTGAGCGTCTTTCCCTTCGACCAGTACAGGCTTTTGATGGCCAGATAGAGAAACGGCATCATAACGCGGCGCGTTCCCCTGCCGATCTGCGCAAATTGCCCGCCGTCAAAGTAGACATGGTCGACCGGCAGGCTCATCTGCGTCAAAAACGCCATGGCGAGGTCCGCGCCGATGGAGGACGCTACGACGAGCGCGAGCCGCTTCACGCCCTGTGCGCGCAGATAGTCCTCCACCTGCCGCACCTCGTCGGCCTTGCCTGCATAGCGCTGCCCGGCACAGTATACCGTGGATGTCGGCAGGATGCAGAAGCAGGGCAGGTGCTCCGCCACGGGCCTGCTGCTCTGCCCCGTCACGCCCATGGCGTGAAAGAACAGGACCGCAGGCTTGTTTCTGTCTCCGTAGGTTTCAAACAGCATTTCCGTTTCCTCAATTTCCCTACCGGTTCCGCCGGTAGCCCGCCTCGTCGCGGTATTCGGGATGGTCCTTCAGATATGGATCCCGGCTGCCGCAGATGGTATAGTCGCATTTACAGCCGTTTGCGCAGGTCGTCGTCCGCACCAGCTTCGCGCCGATCAGCTCCATGGCCGCATAATCCACGTTGCACAGGGCGGGCATGATATCCGTCAGCCCGTTGCGGATGGCAAATTCCGCCGCAGAGCAGGCCGTAAATTCATAATAGATCGGCTTGTCCTTCTCGTAGGGCGCGACCGTCATTTCGTAATCGTGCCATTTGTCGCAGCGCCCCTTTGCCGTTAAGAAGGCGCGATGCATCAGCCTTTTGAAAAACGGCTTGTTGCAGTCCACGAATTTCAGCTTGCGGAAAGCAGGCAGGACCAGAGCCTCCTCCATCTCCTCGATCTCGCGAAAGGACGTGACGTCCCTGCACGCGACATAATAGCTCAGGATGGCGATGCAGTCATAGGTGCCGCCGCTGCCGTTGTGGAAGTTCTTCTTCCCGCCGAGGTCGGTGCGCCAGTCGGAGAGATAATCAACATATTGCCGCTGGACCCGCTCCCAGACCGCCTCGCGCTCCGCCTCCGGATAGTGCTGCGCGATCCGTGCGCGAATTTCTTTTTTGCAGGGACCGGAGTACAGCACATGGCAGCTCCGCTCAAATTGCAGCTCGTTGTCCTTCATCGCCCGACCCCCTTCAGATAGCCGCTCTTTGACCGCTCCTCCGTGTCGTCCGACTCATCGTAGGCATCATAGGGCGCGGAAGGGTCGTGCACTCTCTTTTTGAACGGTGAGCAGAGCTTGTCCTTATGCGCAAAGGCAAAGGTGAAGTTGTCCGTCCAGCCGGTGTGGCCGGTGAGGAACATCGGGTGCAGCTTCCGCGCTTCGAGCTTTGCCTCCAGCTCTGCCAGCGAACGCACCGCCAGCCGGTTATCCTCCGCCAGCGCGGAGATGAAGCTGTAGCCGCCGTCCGCTCCGAGCCAGATCGTATCGCCCGTAAACAGATACTTCCCGTCGATGAGATAGACCATGTGGCCCCAGGTGTGGCCGGGAACGAGGAAGCACTCGATGCGGATGCCGTCGATCTCAAAGGCCTCGCCGTCGTGCAGCAGGACCTTCTCATTGCGGATGGTGACCTGCGGCAGCTTGTAGAGATGATAGATCACCTTGCGGCGCACCTCGCCCGTCAGATAGCGGTTCTCGGTCTCGCCGACATACAGCTTCGCCTTCCGGAACAGGCCGGGGCTGTCCGCTTCGACCGCGCCGACGTGATCCGTGTCCTGATGCGTGATGAGGATATGCCGGATAGAACTCGGGTCGATGCCGAGCCAGCCCATCTTTTCCTCGAGCCGGCCGTAGTTATACCCGGCGTCGATCATGATGGTCGTGTCGCCCTTGCGGTAGAAGAAGATATTTGCCACCCACTCGCGCACACAGGCGACGTGCTCGTCGACCCAGCCGGTGTTCAGCGGCTTGAAGATCTCCTTGCCGCGGTACATTTTGCTCATTTCTTTTTTCTGGAATTCCGTTGCCTTTTTAGACATATGACCGCCTCCTATTTCGCCTTGCGGCAGCAAAACCATGCTATGCTTTTCAGATTTCCTGCCCGCACCGCTTCGTATGTCTGCTCCAGCCGTCCTTTCAGACTGAAGACCGTCTCATAGGGCGGCGTAAAAAAGCCCGCCTTTTCGTAAGCATGCCGGATGAACCAGTCCGTTCTCCTGTGCTCTCCCTGCACATAGAAGCAGCCGCAGAAGGTCCCGCCGGGCTTCAGGACCCTCAGGACCTCCCGGTAAGCGGCCTCTTTGTCCGGAAAAGCGTGAAAACCGTTGAGCGACAGGACGATATCAAAGGTACCGTCGTTATAGGGAAGCGCGCCCACGTCGCCCTGCCGGAAGGTCACATTCCGCAGCTGCAGGTGCTCCGCTTTTTCCTGTGCCTGCTTCATCATATCCGGCGAGTAATCCAGGCAGGTGATATCCGCCTCCGGGAGCGTCTTGTAAACTGGCATAGTCAGGATGCCTGTTCCCACCGGCACCTCCAGCAGCCTGCCGGAGAAATGCTCCGGAATGCCGGACAGCGTCTTTTCCAGATAGGCGTCGCATTCCGTCTTGTTCATCGCCCACACCAGGCGGCACACCGCCTTCCCGCTCAGCGTAGAGCAGGTGATCATGCCGTCATAAAAGCCGCTGCCGCCCGTCAGACGGTAAGCACCGCGGATCGCTTCCTTCCGTTCCACGCTCATTCCTCCGATTTCATGAAAATCTCTATTTGCCGGTAAAATTCCTCCGGATGCAGCATCACAAGCTCCGCATGCTCCATTTCCGGAATAACACGCAGCTGCGCCTGCGGGAAATACTGGCGGATGAAGCGGATAATCCCGCGCCGTGCCTTTGCCTCTTTCCCGCCGTACCAATATGCGATGCGGCAGTCCGTTTCTGCCGGCTCCGGCGGAAGAGGATCGTTATTGGCCGACCAGAAGATGTTGCGGATGCTCCGGTTCGAGTATGTCCGGAGATATGCCGACAGGGCGTGGGATTCCTGCACGGGGTCGCGACCCGGCAGCGTCCAGCGCTCCGGCGGATAGGCAGCCTCCAGAATTTTCCGGTTCCGCATCACGAGCCGGACGGCAAGCGTATCGCGCAGGCACGCCAGACGGCGCAGGAGCAGCGGCAGCTGATACGGCGTGATCCCGGCATCGATAACGGCGCGCCCGACCGGAAGTCTTCCCTCCGCCAAAAGGCGTGTCAGGCATGCGCCGCCGAGCGAGCAGCCGTAGGCCGCGTCCAGACGGGTGATGCCGCGGCCCTGCAGCCAGTCTGTGATCTCGTTCACCGTTTTCTCCACGGAAACAAAGTCCTCGCCCGTTCCGCCGTGGCCGTCATAGATGACCTGCAGCACATGGAACTCCTGCGCCAGCAGCGTCACCGCATCGGTGAACGCCCAGTCCGGCTCTGCCGTGCACGGCAGAAACAGCAGCGTTCGTTCCCGCTCTTTCCCGTATTCCAGGACCCGCACACTCTCACCGCCTGTTTTTTATTTCCGGGCCAGCATGCACAGCCAGTCCTTTTCGTTCTTATGAATCTCGATGTCATGGAAGCCCGCCTGCTCCAGCGCAGCCTGCAGCTGCACATCGCGGTAGATCGTCATGCCCTTGATCCGCTCGGTCCATTTTTCATTCTTGTCCGTGTCGCCGCTGCATTCGTTGCAGAGGAAAAATATCCCGCCCGGCTTCAGCACACGGGAGACCTCGCGGAAGCACTGCGGCAGATCGGGCCAGAAATAAACGGTCTCAAAGGCCGTGACGGCGTCGAACCACGAGGCCGCGAAGATCATCCCGGCCACGCTCCCCTGCCAGACCACGCAGCGGCCCGCGCGGATGGCGGCCTCGTTGAGCTTTCGGGCCTTTTCCACGCTGACTTCAGAATAGTCGATGCCCTTGACGACACCCTGCGGACACCGCTTCAGGAGCTTTTTGATGTTTGCTCCGCCGCCGCAGCCGCAGTCCAGCACGCGGGCCTCCGGCGAGAGCGGCAGGAACTGCATGCCCCAGTGCGCCAGGGAACGATGGCCAACATTCATCAGGGAGACCATGAGCTTTCCGCCCAGGCCGTCCGGCCTGCGGGTATTATCAAAGAAAGACATGCTGCCTCACTTCCTCTCCAGAACGATGATCTTGTTGGAAATATTGCGGATGGCCGGTATTTTGCCCAGCAGCTTATAAGCGGGCACAAACTCCGCCATGCCCTCCGTCAGGCTGTGCTCCTCCCGCAGGCGGAAATCCGGCAGCAGGGCGGCCAGCGCCGCGCCGTTCTTCACGCCCCAGGTAAATTTTGCGTGGCTGCCCTCGATCGACTTTTCCCGGAAGCGTTTGACGACCATGGGATTCATCGTCTCGGCCAGCACCGTCGCGCTGCGGAAGCGCCCGGCGATCACGGAAAATATGCGCTGCACGTCTGTCTCCGTCAGATACATCGTCAGGCCCTCGATGATGACCAGAGCCGGGGTATCCTGCTCAGCGATGCACCCGCCCCAGTCGTCCATGGCGGACATGGCGATCTGCGAGATCGCACCATTTTCCGGCAAAAGCCTCTGCCGGACGGCAATGGTCTCCGGCAGGTCAAGGTTATACCAGCGGCCATATCCCTCCATCCGGTAGCACCGCGTGTCCAGCCCGCAGGCGACGTTGACGACCGTACCGCCCGGATGCTCCTGCAGCCACGCGCCGGTCAGCCGGTCCAGCACGATGGTGCGGGCAATGACGCCGCTGTGCATGGCTTTGTCCCGGTCCGCCAGGGAGAAATCATATTGCAGGCCGCCGATGGTCTCCCCGGCCTTGCGGTCGCGGATCGCACCGCGCCCGCTGCTCTCCTTGGCGCGGGCATAGACCGTCTGCAACATCGTCTCCGGCACGCCGGAGAGCGTAATCGTTTCCTTTGTTTGCATGGGGCATTCCCCTTTCTATGCTGTGGGAGTAAGTTAGTATCGGCTAACCTTCCCTGCTTCAAAAAGCCGCCTCACAGCAGCCTCTTTTTCTTATTGTACCACCGGGAACCGGACTTTTCAACCACAGAATACGGGTTTTTTTCCCGAAAATACAGCAAAACCCGCCGTGGCATGCACGGCGGGTCCGGGAAAAGGCTTTGTTCTCTAGTTTGCCCGCTCGTTCAGATATTGCAGGAGCTGCTCGTCCGTCATGCCCGGCAGAACGGTCATGCGGCCGAGATCGATCAGCGTCTGCGGCAGGCCGACCACAACGGTGTTCACGCGGCTTTCGTTCGTCGTCAGAGTGACCTTGTAGCCGCATTCGCGCAGCACAACATCGGTCAGCGTGGTATGCGCACCCTCGGGAAAGGCGATCACATCGGGCGCGGGAATGCCGAACGCCGCAAACGTCTCCGCTTCACGCGCTGCGTCGGTCTGCACGGCGTCGATATACTCCGTCTCGGATTCGCCGGGCAGCGGCAGCATATTCTCCCGCGCGGGCTTGACGGTCTCATAGGGCGGCCACTGGTGCATGTCGTAGGTATGAGAGCCGATGGAAATAAGGCCGGAGCGCAGCATTTCTGTGATCTCGTCCTGCCCGAAGTGGGGCGTCAGGCTGTACTGCGTATCCTTGTAATAGCGGTCATGCCCGATCGAGCAGCCAATGGCAAAGATCGACGCATGGAAGCCAAGCTCCCGCAGAACGGGATAGGCATAGACTGCGTTGCTGGTATAGCCGTCGTCAAACGTGATCATGACCGGCTTTTCCGGAAGCGGCGTTCCCTGCTCCACAAACGCGATCAGCTCATCAAATGAGATCGGCGTATAGCCCTGCTCCTTCAGCAGGCGCATCTGCCGCTCAAACGTATCCGGGTGCAAAGTGGTCTCGTTTTCCGGCTGATCCGGGTCGAGATGATGATACAACAGGATCGGGACGGTCGCGCTGCCGTTTTGAAGATAAGCGCTTTCCCCAGCGGCTTTCTTCAGCTGCGCTGCATCCGTTGGCTCCCCCTGCCTGCAATAGACGCCGAAGGCATCGGGCAGACCGACGCTCTCATCCCCGGCGATCCGCGCCAGTACGAGGTTGGCAGCAGCATTTCGCGTATGTGTTACGTCATAGAAAAACCGTTCGTCATAGGTCAGCGGTGTGATCGAGAAATTCCAATAGTCCGTCACGTCCGAGAGCGCCTGATAGAATGCATTCAGGGCGGCATTGTTGTACTGCTCGATCTGCTCCCGGCAGAACGGAGTAAGGATGACGGTCAGCTCCGTCCCCGCTTCGCCGCACATTTCGCGGATCGCGGCGACATTCCCGGCACAGCGCTCGATGTCAGGGAGCGTTGTATCGTCCGTCTCTGAAAGGTAGTCCTCACCGTGGAGCGTAAGATAGTCCTGCAGGCTGCCGATGGATTCCACGTCGCGCAGCCGCTTGTCATAGGTCCCGCTTTCCGGCAGAAAGACGTCAAAGGTCTGCGGCATTTCTGTGTCCTTCCGGAGGGAGGACAGCTTTTCCATCGCAAAGGAAGGGCTTGCAAACAGGAAGCGGAGCTTGTAGGCCGCTTCGTTTTCCCCGCTCACCCGGTAATCGGGCACGGCGGTCAGGCCCTCCGTTTTACTGTGCAGAGCATAGGCATCGCTCAGCCCGAGCACAAGGAAGATTCGCTTGACCTCGCCCTGCTCCAGCAGATAGCGGACCAGCTCGCGGTCATAGTCAGTGTCCGCTCCGTAGTGGAACATGTTATAGAAGCTGCCGCCGTAATACCGCTCCAACGTTTCCGGCAGATAGGATGCGGCAGAGGACGATCCGACTACAAACGAATCGTATTCGCCGGGCCGCTCGGAAATATAGCGCACCTTGCTGCCGCGCGGATTGAGCGTCTGCGCATAGGAATCCCACTGCAGCGGAGAGGCCTCAAAAACGCCGAAGGGATCGATGAGCCAATTGCTCAGGACGCAGACGACGCCGACCAGCAGCAGCGCGCAGACGACAGTCAGAAGCCATTTTTTACCACGCAAGCAGGATCACCTCAGACATTTTCATAGACATAAGCAATGGGCGTATAGCCGGCATTGCCATAGACGAACAGCACGACCGTCAGCAGTGCCGCAAACAGGATCAGGAACTGCACGAGCCACTTTCGCTCGCAGAGCCAGCGGGCAACGTCGGTCCCCCGCTCGGCGGCGAAACTGACGGCAAAGGCCACGCCGAGCATGGGGACGACCTTCCAGAGCACGGGCAGCGAGAAGCCCAGCTCCGTAAACAGGGCAGCATGGACGCGGGTCACCCCGAAGTGCAGCACCGTCTGCTTCAGCATCCCGAGCGCAGAACGCAGCGAAGACGCGTTTGAGAAGTACCTGCCGATGATGACCAGCAGATTCGTGCGGACGACGCCCCAGACCAGCGCTCCTTTTTTCGGGTCCTCCGGAGAAAGCCGGAGATGCTTCCGGATCGGCGCACGGAACATGGCGAGGGACATCCAGAAACCGTTCCACAGGCCATAGGCAATGTTGGCCATGCCGGGCCCCTGCCAGACGCCGACTGCGAGAAACACGAGGAACGTGCACAGACTCGGCACGATACACTTTGCGGCATCCAGCGGCATATGGCGGCGGCAGAACTGCGCGAGCCTGCCGAACGGCTTGGAAAGTGCCAGCGGATAGAACAGGTAGTCCTTCATCCACTCGCCCAGTGAGATATGCCAGCGCCGCCAGAAATCGGACAGGCTGACAGAAAAATAGGGGCGGCAGAAATTCTCCTGCATGGAGATGCCAAACAGGCGGGAGATGCCCATCATCAGGTCGATGCCGCCGGAAAAGTCGCAGTAAAGCTGGATGCAGTAGAGTGCCGCACCCAGAAAGCAGATGATGCCGGGGTAGGCCGCGTAACCGCCGTAGATCTTCGCCACGATCGGTGCAAGCGTATCTGCGATCATCGCCTTTTTCAGCACGCCATAGAGCATGCGCAGAAACCCGTGCTGGATATTATCCCAGGAAAAATCGTTTCCCTCCGTGAGCTGCGGCTGCAGATCGGCAAAGCGGTTGATTGGGCCTTGCACCAGCTGCGGAAAATAGCAGACAAACAGCGCATAGCGCAGAAATCCCCGCTCTGCCCGATGTTTGCCGCGGCTGATATCGATCAGATAAGCGGAGGTTTGGAAAATGTAGAAGGATATGCCGAGCGGCAGGAGAAAATGCGGCAGTGTCAGCTCCGTGCCGAGCACGGAATTAACGGCTGCGGCCAGAAAGCCGCCGTACTTCAAAAGCGCCAGCGATGCGAAGTTCAGCACAAGCGACAGCGCCAGAACGCAGCGCTTTTTCCGGTCATTTGCACGCTTCTGGCGCTTACGCTCCTCCTTGGTCTCGGCAGCGGGCCGAAACGCTGCAAGCCGGTCCAGCCACAGGCCGAAAAGATAGGTAAGCAGGATCGTCGCGGCGAGATAGCCCGCCATCCGAACACCGTAGGTCAGATAAAACAGGATGCTCGCCGCCAGAAGGACATATTGCCGCAGCCGCTTTGGGAACAGATAGTACAGCACGACCGCCGCGAGCGCAAAGAGCAAAAAGCTCAGACCCGTGATCGGCATGGCTTACTCCTCGTCCTTCAGCCTCTGCACCAGAGCATAGATCGCCTCGGCGGAGTTGAAATTCTCGGGGATCAGATCCTCCACGGAGATCTCAATATCATAATGACACATCAGCTCATCGACCAGCATCACGATATCCAACGACTCCAGAAGCCCGTCGTCGATGAGCCGCTTTTCGTTATGAAAATCAACATTCAGATGAAGTCCGTCCAATACTTGATAAAGCTCGTTCATGGTATCAATCCTCTTTCGACAAAATCAGCAGCGCCCGCCGGTCGATCTTCCCCGTGCGATTCTGGGGAAAGCGCTCCAACCGGCGGCATACGCTCGGAAGCATATATTTCGGGAGCCTGTCCCGCAGTCTGGCAAGCAGGGCCTTTTCCTCTGCCTCGCCCGTATAAAACAGCGTCAGCCGCTCGTCGACGAAAACGCAGGCGGATGCCTCCACGCCCTCGGCGGCGTTGGCGCACAGCTCGATCTCGGACATCTCAATCCGATGGCCCATAAATTTGATCTGCGTGTCCTTTCTGCCCGCAAAGAGCAGGGATCCGTTTTTCCACACGCCGAGGTCGCCCGTGCGGTACATCGGCTCACGGAACCGGGAATTCAGCGGATTCTGCACAAAGACTTGGGCAGAGAGCTGCGGACGATTGTAGTAGCCCAGCGACAGGCAGCTTCCCGTCACGCAGATCTCACCGGTCCGCCCTTCCTCCCGGACAGGCTCGCCGCCGTCGAGCAGGAACACATCGCAGTTGGCAAACGGCCTGCCGATCGGGACCTCCTGCAGCACCTCGTCCGCGCTCTGCACGATATGGTAAGTACAGTTGCAGGTGATCTCCGTCGGGCCATAGAGGTTCACGAACCGCGCCTGCGGGACGGCCTGCATCCAGTATTGCAGCGTCTTCGGCGGCATGACCTCGCCCGAGAACATGATATTTTTCAGATACAGCGGGCGCAGCGTCTGGAAGGCATGAAGGCGGGCAAGGATCTTCAGGGCGGGCACCGCCCAGATGATCGTGTCTACGCTGCGTTCGTTGAGCCGCTCGAGAAGCAGCTTTGGGAAGGAAAACAGCTTCTTCTCCAGGATCTCAAGCCGCCCGCCGACACGAAGCGAGAGGAAGATATCCTTGACAGAGACGTCAAAATCAAACGGTGCCTGATTGCCCCAAACGGTACCGTCGGCAAAGTCGAAGGCACGCATGAACTGCTCCACCATGTCGATCACCGAGCGGTGACAGATGGAAACGCCCTTCGGCTCGCCGGTAGAACCGGAAGTGAAAATAACGTATAAAAGATCGGTATCCTTACGCTGCTTCCACGGCGCCGCGGCGGATGGGATAGGCACTTCCGCGCGCAGTGCCTGCTGGGAAATGACCGGGATGTCCTTCGTCAGCCCCGCATCAATATCGCTCCCGGCGGTCAGAATGGCCGCAGGACACAGCGTCTCCAGCATGCTCCGGAGCCTGACAGCCGGGAGCGCCGGATCGATGGGAACATAGAAATTTCCGCTGTACACAACGGAGAAAAATGCCAGAAGGTCTGTCACGTCATGACGAAGCAGCACGCAGACAGGTGCGTTGACGGTCGAAAGCCGCACGGAGAGTGCTGCTCCCATTTCGCACACTGCCGTCCACGCATCACGGTAGGTTAAGGCAGATGCAGCATCCGCCCAGCAGACCCGGTCGGGGACACGCGCTGCGGAAGCCTCCAGATAGGAAAGGACATTGATCTTCAAAAAAGTCACCCTGCTTTTGGACAAAGATAAAAAGAGTATAGCATAGTTCGACCGTTTTTTCAACCGGCGCGGCAATTTGGTCCGTGCATTTCCGGTCCGGAGCGCCTGAAGACGGGGAAACGCGGTCAGAGATACCGCCCCGTGATGCTGGCCTGATTTTCCCGGATCTCCTGCGGTGTGCCGCTGGCGACGATCCTACCGCCTGCATCCCCACCGCCGGGGCCCATATCGATGACATAGTCGGCGTTTCGGATCACGTCAAGGTCATGCTCGATGACGATGACGGTCGCACCGTTGTCCAGCAGCGCCTGAAAAACGCCGAGCAGCACGCGAACATCCAGCGGATGCAGGCCGATGGACGGCTCATCGAACACAAAGACGGAGTCCGTCTGCGTCCTGCCGATCTCGCTGGCGAGCTTGAGCCGCTGTGCCTCGCCGCCGGACAGGCTCGGCGTTTCCTCGCCCAGCGTCAGGTAGCCGAGGCCCAGCTGCCGGAGAACGGCCAGTCGCTGGCTGACGGTCTTCCGGTCCCGGCAGAATTCCAGCGCGGAATTCACGTCCATATCCATCAGCTCCGGAAGCGAAGCACTCTCCCCCGCGCCGTTCGTCAGGCGGACTGCTTCGGCCGCTCTGGCATAGCGTGATCCATGGCAGTCCGGACAGGGAATGTCCACATCCGGCAGGAACTGCACGTCCAGACTGACGATGCCGGTGCCGTCGCAGCCGGGGCAACGCAGGGAGCCGGTATTGTAGGAGAAATCGCCTGCCTTATAGCCGCGCGCCTTCGCGTCCGGAGATTTGGCGTAGAGCTTGCGCAGCTCGTCATGCGCGCCCGCATAGGTCGCGACCGTCGAGCGGACGTTGATGCCGATCGGCGTCGCGTCGATGAGCTTAACATGCGCGATGCCATCGGCCGAAACGGTGCGGATATGCGCTGGCAGTGCACTGCCAGCGATGGTTGCCTCCAGCGCGGGGATCAGGCTCTCGAGCACCATGGTCGTCTTGCCGGAGCCGGACACGCCGGTCACGACGGTAAGGCGGCCCTTGGGGATATCCACCTCCAGCGGCTTGACGGTATGGATGGAATCGGTGGAAAGATGGATCGTCCCGTTTGCAAAAAGCGTCTCTTTTTCAGTACAGCAGCGCAGCTTTGTCTCTGCCGTTCCAGCAAGAAAAGGTCCGATCTGCGAGGCGGAGTTGGCCTCGATCGCAGGGATGGTCCCCTGCGCAATGACATAGCCGCCCTTTGCGCCCGCCTCCGGGCCCATCTCGACGATCCAGTCGGCTTCTTTCAGGATCTGCGTGTCGTGGTCGACCAGAATGACGGAGTTGCCGTCGGCGACCAGATCGTGCATCACACCGGTCAGGCCCACGATATTCGACGGGTGCAGGCCGATGGACGGCTCGTCAAGCACATAGAGGACGCCGGTCGTGCGGTTGCGCACTGCGCGGGCCAGCTGCATCCGCTGGCGCTCACCGGTCGAGAGCGTCGACGCCGAGCGGTCCAGCGTCAGATAGCCCAGTCCGAGGTCCATCAGGCGCTTGGCCGTGCTTTGGAATGCTTCGCAAATACTCTCAGCCATTTGGCGCATCTCCTCCGGCAGGCCGGAAGGCACACTCTTTACCCACTCGACGAGCTGTGTCAGCGACATGGTACAGGCCTCATCCAGAGAAATACCCCGCAGCCTCGGCGCGCGGGCCGCGCTCGACAGGCGCGTGCCGTGACAATCCGGGCAGACATCCTCTTTCAAAAATTTTTCCACTCGCTTCATGCCCTTTTCGTCCTTGACCTTGGAAAGAGCATTTTCTACGGTGTAAACGGCGTTGAAGTAGGTAAAATCCAGATCACCGGCCTGCCCGGTATTCTTATTGTGATAGAAAATGTGCTTTTTCTCCGCCGGGCCGTGGAACACGATGTCCTTCTCCCGCTCCGTCAGTTCGCGGAACGGCACATCCGTGCGCACGCCCATCTCGCGGCAGATATCCGTCATCAGGGACCACATCAGACTGTTCCACGGGGCAACCGCACCCTCGTCGATGGTCAGGGACTCATCCGGCACAAGCGTCGCCATATCAACGGTGTGCACCATGCCCGTGCCGCCGCACTTCTGGCACGCGCCCTGCGAGTTGAATGCCAGCTCCTCGGCAGACGGAGCATAAAAATGCACGCCGCACGCCGGGCAGACGAGCTCCTTCCCGGCCGCGACGAGCAGCGAAGGGACCAGATAATGGCCATTCGGGCAGCGGTGGCTGGCAAGGCGGGAATACATCAGGCGCAGACTGTTCAGAAGCTCCGTTCCCGTGCCGAACGTGCTGCGGATGCCCGGCACGCCGGGGCGCTGGTGCAAGGCCAGCGCGGCAGGCACATACAGCACCTCGTCCACGCTGGCCCGCGATGCCTGCGTCATGCGGCGGCGGGTATAGGTGGACAGGGCCTCGAGATAGCGGCGCGAGCCTTCGGCATACAGCACGCCCAGCGCCAGCGAAGACTTGCCGGACCCGGACACGCCTGCGATCCCGACGATTTTTCCAAGTGGAATATCGACGTCAATATTTTTCAGGTTGTGGACCTTTGCTCCACGGATCAGCATCTTATCGATCATGTTTTTTTCACTCCGGTTTCTTCTCATATACAGCAGCGGGAATCGCTCGCCCGCTTCATCCATTCCGTCCGCTTTCAGGCGGAAAGGTCCGTGTGCTCATAAAAGCCGACCGTCTGCGCGTTGACCGTCAGCTCCCGGACGCCGTAATGCCGCACGGCACATTCCAGCATCTGCCTGCCAAGACCCACGCCGCGTTCGTCTGCCGCGAGGAACAGCATCTCTAGCCGCTGGCAGTCAGCCGGGCGATATTCCCGCAACTGCATTTTTCCGTCTCCCTGTATCTTCGTTTTTTTCATGAAGTGATATTATATCGCGAAAGTACCGAGATTGGAAGGGGGCAGGTAAAAAAAGCGGCGGTCTTCCCGCCGGGCCGAATTTATCGGTCAATACAATAATACCGAAAGATTCCATCTTCGCCTACAAAGCGGAATCCCCCCTTCTTCAGCACATGCTGACTTCTGGTATTTTCCCGGATGGCATCCGCAAGGACCGTGGTCATGCCCAGCACGTCAAAGACAAACCGAAGCGCCAGACGCTCTGCCTGCGTTCCGTAGCCCTTCCCTTTTACCGCATTGTTGCCCGACAGATATTCGTCTGCCATCAGATATTTCGGCTCATAAGAATTGCCGTACTCATAAAGGGGATTTAAGAAGATTACACCCTTTAAGTCAGAGAATAATTCCTCCTCGCTTTTGCCGGACAACTCCATCATATATTCCATATCAATGGCTGCTTTTTCACCCATAGAGACAGCGAGAGCTTCGTCTGCGGTGTCAACCTCCGTTACCGGCTTGTGCGGTTTAATCGTCCTTTTGAAGAACATATCCGCCTTGCGTTCCAGTTCGCCATCTTCGTTGATTACCTCAAGAGCAGAGAGCAGAGCATAGGAGCTGTCGTCGGAAAATGCAGAAATATTGGCACGGCTGTTAATAAGTCCGTACTTCTTTGTGAAGCTGTCATACAGAGCGTTCAGCTTACTGAGCCTGAACAGGAATTATTACGCTGTCTGCCGCAGATAGAGCATTGATTGTTACCATTCCGAGGGAAGGCATACAATCTATTAAGATATAGTCGTATTTGTCCTTCACTTCGCTGAGATAATTTCTCAAGGCTGTTTCTCTGCTCATTGCGTTGACAAGGTTAAATTCCATTGCAGAAAGCTCAAGGTTTGCAGGAACAAGGTCAACACCTTCGTCGTGGTGCAGAATACCGACCGTAGGGTCATTCATCGTTTCATTTATGACATCTGTGAGTTTCGTTGCAAGCGTGATACCCAAGTTGTCTGTATCCTGCCAACCGAGACAAGTGGTTAAGTCGCCCTGTGGGTCTGCGTCTATGAGCAGCACTTTTTTTCCCTGCATTGCAAGACCGACGCCGAGGTTTACCGTAGTGGTTGTCTTTCCAACTCCGCCTTTTTGATTGCATATCGCAATCGTTTTGCAGTTCGACACTTTGTGCGTCCTCCTTTCGTAAAATTCATAGCCATCGCAGTATGGCTATGTACTTGACCGGCTCATTTCCTAACCGGTCGGGCAATATTTGTTCTCAACACCCCTTGCCGAGCAATAAGCTCACGGGAAGTCACTAAGGAACAGACTGCTAATCTGTATCATAGGAATTTCACCTCTGCCGGGTACTCCGCCAGCTCCGTAGAGAAGTATCATTATCCTTCTGACTGTCATCGCCGTAACAGGGACAACCTACTACTTATACCGGGAGTTCTCGCTGTTCTGCAATGCAGAAGTCACGGCGTACCCGATAAGGTGGCTAAAATCATCAGAAATAAAGTCTTAGTGAATGATTTATTCAGTTCTCAAAATACAAGTGAATGGGCTGACCTTTTCGTGGTTCGGAATTAACCCCTTCACTCATTTGGACAAAGGGGGTCAAAATGCACACCCAAAATCACCCCTTTTTCAAAAATTTCTTGAAAATATTTTTTTAGAAACAAAAAAGCCGCCTATTTCCCTCGTAATTGAGGTCAATAGACGGCGGGTAGAAATATTCATATTTTTGGTGTATAATAAGAGTTAATCAAAAGAAAAATTTGAATTTGTGGAGATGATAAGATGGTCAATATTACAGATGTAAAACAGATTCTTCAACTCGCGATAGATGCCGAGATTAAAGTCTTTCTTGATGGTGGCTGGGGGGTAGATGCGTTGCTTGGACATCAGTCAAGAGTCCATAACGATATTGATATTTTTGTAGAAAAGAAAGATTATCAGAACTTTATAGAGATAATGAAAGCTAATGACTTTTATGAGATTAAGATGGAATATACAACATTGAACCATACTGTATGGAAAGATGCGAAAAACAGGATTGTTGATTTGCATTGTTTTGAATATACGGGCGAAGGTGAAATTCTTTATGAGGGGGATAACTTTCCGGTAGAAACTTTTTCTGGTAAAGGAAAAATTGAGGAGATAGAGGTTTCTTGTATTGAACCATATAGTCAAGTAATGTTCCATTTGGGATATGAATTTGATAAAAATGATGTACATGATGTGAAGCTATTGTGTGAGACATTTCATATCGAAATTCCAAATGAGTATAGATAACTGTAAATTTCAGTTTGTCGGATTTACTCTAAAATTAGCAAAGACCGCTTACGTCGTGTAGGCGGTCTCTTTTTGTGTTTAGAAATATTTGATTTTGACCTTTCTTTTCTTGGCTGAAAGCACCTTGCAGAGAACATCGTCAACTCCGTCGGTGTATCTGCCTTGTGCTATCAGGCTGTTCTTCAAACGGATAAGTGATTGTATCACTCTGCTGTATTCGTCATCATTAAGATAGATATGGAACTTTTCTTCTCTCACAGTCGCTTCCTCCATTCATTGAATTTTGCTCTGATTACCGAAACATCTGCTTCGACATCAGAATAAATAAAGATATGTACGCTTTTGAAAACTGCTTTTACTCTATCGGCATACTCCGCTTCCGTTTCGGTTGTCTTAAAAGGGAGTTTTACAAGTTTTATATTTCGCTGCTTGCATAGATGGCTTTTGAGAACCTCCATATGTTCTGAGCCGTTCGTAAATTCTATCGCCAGCTTTTCTGACGGAATGTATGTTTCAAGAGGTATTCCCAATAGTTTATCCGAACCGAGCTGTACCTTTAGTCCTTTTTGATTGGCGTAATAGGCGACAGCCAAGCCGGGGAACACGGAGCGATATTCGTTTTCGCACACAGTGCATTTTTCTCCGATAATTGTTCTGTCGCTGATTTTTGCTTTCCAAGAGTGTCCAAGTGAACATTTCCACCACACACTTTTCATTGACTTTCTTGACACTTGTGTCGGGAGCAGAGAGTTTTTTTCGTAATCCCATTCAGCAAGCAGTTTCCTGTCCGTTGTGGCTAAATCATTGTATCCTGCAAGAACCGCCCTGTCCGCACAAACCGGGCATACTGTTCCTTTTACACGAGCATTGATAACGGACTTCCACTCATTGCCACAGGTCTTACACTTCCACCAAACATTGTGTCTTGATTTTGCGTTTACCTCATCAGGCATTAGGGGATAATTTCTTTCTGACCACTCAGCCGCAAGGTCAGGGTGCGTAGTCGCCAAGTCATTAAATCCTTTGAGCAATGTATATCCGCTACAATACGGACATCTGCTCCCACCGGAACGGGTTGAAATAAGAGTGTACCACTCGTTTCCGCAATCTTTGCATTTCCACCAAGCCTTACTGTTTGCAAAGGCTGTTACCATTGTAGGCAGCAACGGAAGATTTCTGTCAGACCATTCAGCAGCAATATCGGGATACTGTGAAGCAAGGTCATTGAATCCGGCAAGGACTTTATTATGTGAGCAGTATGGACAGCCTGTGCCGTTTACCGTTCTGCTTTTAACGCTTGCTTCCCATTCGTGTCCGTGTTTACATTTCCAAATAATCTTCTTATGAGAAGCGACAGATACCTCGGTAGGCTTTAATTTGTTCTTTTTAGACCACTCCTGAGCCAACAGGGGCTTCAATGTGGCTAAATCATTGATACCCTCTATTACTCTCGCTCCTGAGCATATCGGGCATTTCTCGCCCTTTGAACGAGCTTTGACGCTCGTTTCCCACTCGTGTCCGCAAGCACCTTTCCACCACACTCTTTTATTTGAACCGAAGGTTATCTTATCCGGCGTTAGCGGTAAGTTCTTCTCTGACCATTCAGGAATAAGCTCCGGATGAACGCTTGCTAAACTGCCCGTCATAGTACAACCACCCCTTCCTTTGTGATTATCCCAATTATATTGAGAAAATCGGGATTGGTGTAGTTTGCGAATAATAAGAAAGACCTTGGGAGAAAATATCTCTCAAGGTCAATAAGTGATTCCTCAGTTAGAATTTTATCTTTCCTGTCGGGCAATAAGAGTGGTTACACTATAATAAATCATCACTAAACCCGCACTTAAAATTGCCCCGCCAATAATATCAGTAATCCAATGAACACCGGATATCAACCTGCCAATTACCATAAAAGCAGTAAATGCAATTAAAGCAAAGGCAAATGCTCTTTTCATTTTTGTATTTCTAATTCTACTGTTTAGCTGCATAACAGCTGTCGGCATAACACACATAACAAGCAAGGTTGTCGATGATGGATACGAAGCTTCAAGAAAACCGTTAATCAATACCGGGCGGTAATTGACAACATAAAATTCAAAAAACAAATATGCCGCCATTACAACAATATAGAATGCTCCCAACACCAAAATACTGGAATCGACCTTGAATAAGCTTTTTCTTTTAATAAGCTGTATAAGTCCAAGCAACGCAAATCCCAAAATAAAGCAAAGCGGTATCAGTCCTAACCAGTCCGTAACGGTATATATTGCCATATGCACACCTGTCAGGCTGTGGATAAAGCCGTTCAAGGTTGCAAATCCAACAGAAGAGTTTTGTGGCCCGATGGGCTGAACATCAATAAGGCTTATTGCCACTGTCCACAAAATAAATAACACTACCATTGCTATTCCTGAAAGCAATACTTTTTGACTTTTTTCTTTTTTCATTTTTATCAATCCTTTGCCATAATTATTTGGCTTTCGCCTGTTTACAATATAGGCGGAATGAATAAAAATGAAAAGAATTTCACCGTCACATTGGCGACACGCTTCGTATCATCGCCATTTTATCAGCATCAGAGACTTTATCGCCAAGAAAACAAAAGTGAAAAAGGCTGCATAAGGTTGAAGTGTTATCATAAATTCTATTGTAGCAACTGTGCTTAACACAATGGATATTTGATGTTTGTGTTTCAACCAAAACACTGCTTCATAATTTTGTAGAGCGAGAAGCAAAACACCTGTAAGTACAATTCCAAATACAATAATTAAATACGGTATTTTGATATACTGCGGGGTACCTGTCAGCGAAAGTAAAGATACCTCTTTTATAATCTCATCACCCTTTTGTCCAAAGAAAGGCAGAAACAGAAACATAATCAAACTGCAATCGAGTAAACCAAACACTAAGTCTCTTGTATGTTTTTCCTTTTGCTTATTATCCTCGTCAGCAATTTTAAGTATTTCTTCACCGGACAATAACTCATCTATTGACACTGAAAAAAACTTTGAAATTGCTTTTAATGACTCGATATTGGGAACTCCTCTGCCGGATTCCCACTTAGAAATTGCAGTGCGAGACACAAATAACGCTTCCGCAAGTTCTTCCTGCGTGAGTCCTTTTTCTTTCCTCAACTCTTGTAATTTTTCACTTAATTCCATAATAAACATTCCTTTTGCACTCAGATACGAATGTATCCTTTATTAGAAATGGGCAATCCCACTATGGGACTGCCCATTCATTCCGTAAATTATGCGATTTTTTAGTCTCTGCACCGTTTTTAGCACCGATTGGTGTAAATTTGGTGTAAAGAGGTAAATTTATTCAGTTTGGAAAGTCCCGAAACCCGCATAAATACTGGGGTTTTCTTACTTGTCGTTCGGTAAGGACTTCATTGTGGGGAAGAGCAAAACATCGCGGATGGAGGCACTGTCGGTCAGGAGCATCACGAGGCGGTCGATGCCGAAGCCGAGGCCGCCTGTAGGCGGCATGCCGTACTCCAGTGCATTGAGGAAGTCATAATCCACCTGCGCACGGCAATCCGGCTCAATGGACTTGCGCTCGGCGACCTGACGCTCGAAGCGGCCGCGCTGGTCGATCGGGTCGTTCAGCTCGGAGAAGGCGTTGCCGAACTCCGTGGCATTGATGAAGTACTCAAAGCGCTCCGTGAACGCGGGGTCATCCGGTTTGCGCTTGGCAAGCGGGCTGATCTCCACCGGATAATCATAGATAAACGTCGGCTGGATGAGCTTTTCTTCGACGAATGCATCGAAGAACTCCGCCAGAATGGCACCCTTCGTTGGGAGCTCGGGCAGAGTGACATTGTGCGCCTTCGCGCTGGCGATGGCGTCCTCGTCCGTCTTCCAGTCGCGGAAGTCCACACCGCTGTACTTCTTCACGGCGTCGATCATGGTCAGGCGCTCCCAGTGGCCGAGATCAATCTCGTGACCCTGATACGGCACGACGAGGCTGCCGCAGACATTCTGCGCGACCTGCTTCATCATGTCCTCGACAAGGTCCATCATGCCATGGAAATCCGTATAGGCCTGATAAAGCTCGATGGTGGTGAACTCGGGGTTGTGCTTCGGGTCCATGCCCTCATTGCGGAAGATACGGCCGACCTCATACACGCGGTCCATGCCGCCGACAATGAGGCGCTTGAGGTACAGCTCCGTCTCGATGCGGAGGACCATATCCATATCCAGCGTGTTGTGGTGGGTATAGAACGGGCGCGCAGACGCGCCGATCTCAAACGGCGTCAGGATCGGGGTATCGACCTCGAGAAAGCCGCGCCCATCGAGGAAGCTGCGCAGCTCGCGCAGGATAAGGCTGCGCTTCACGAACGTGTCCTTAACGTCGGGGTTCACGATGAGGTCCACATAGCGCTGGCGATAGCGGGTCTCAAGATTCGTCAGGCCATGGAACTTGTCCGGCAGCGGCAGCAGAGCCTTGGCAAGCAGAACGACCTCGTGCGCGCGCACGGAGATCTCGCCGCGCTGCGTGCGGAACACATCGCCGTGCACGCCGACGATATCGCCGATGTCGAGCTTGCGGCAGCGCTCGAACGTCGCTTCGTCCATCTCGTCGATCTTCAGATAGATCTGGATCCGGCCGGCAGCGTCCTGCAGATCGCAGAACATGACCTTGCCCATGCCGCGCTTCGTCATCAGGCGGCCGCTGACGGAGACTTCCTTTCCCTCCATCTGCTCGAAGTTTTTCTTGATCTCGGCGCTGTTGCTGGTAAATTCAAACTTTGTCTGTGCGAAGGGATTCTGCCCCTCCTGCTGAAGCTGCGCGAGCTTTTCCCGTCGGATACGGACCTGATCGACCATGGAAAGCTCGGGCTGCTGGGTATTCTTAGCCACGGTATTCCTCCTGTGTTATCGTTCTACGGAAAGGATCTCAAAGCGGATCGTGCCGACCGGAGCTTCGACCTCGACGGTCTGGCCAATGTGCTTGCCAAGCATGGCGCGGCCGAACGGAGAGTCGTCCGAAATGCGAGACTCCATGGGGTTGGCCTCCTGCGAGCCGACGATAGCATACGTCGCCTCTTCCTCCAGATCAAGGTCGCGGACCTTCACGGTGCAGCCAAGGCCGACGACACCGGCGCGCTCCTGCTCGGCGCTCTCATCGATCACGACAGCATGGGACAGGATGTTCTCGACCTCTGCGATGCGGCCATATAGCTTGGCCTGCTCATTTTTCGCTTCATCATATTCACTGTTCTCGGAAAGGTCGCCGAAGGAGCGGGCTTCCTTGATCTGCTCCGCGACTTCCTTCTCGCGCGTGGTTTTCAGATAATTGAGCTCTTCCTCGAGCTCCTTCAGACGTTCTCTGGTCAGCTTAAATTCTTTTGCCATTCCATGTTCCTCCCAAAATCAGGCAAAGCCCGTTCATTCGTTGTGATTATAGAGGATTGCCGCCGCACTTGTCAAGGGTTTCCTTGCGTCAGGGCCGCGATGGCCGCCTGCAGCTGCGCATCCTCGCTTTTTTCGAGCGCATTGGAGTAAATTTTCAGGTAGGTGTCGTCATCGACCTCGACCGGGATATCCGGCGTGATGCCGACGCCCGCAAGCGTTACACCGTGCGGGGTCTGATAATGGCCGGTCGAAACAGCGACGGCGGAGCCGTCGCTCAGGACGAAGGTCTGCTGATAATTTGCCTTACCAACCGTCTGTGTGCCGACGACAGTTCCCACGCCGTATTCCTGCAGCGCCGCAGCAAAGAACTCGGCGGCGGAATAGGAATCTCCGTTCACGAGAACGGCCATCGGCAGCTCGACGCAGGACGCATCGGAATAATCGATATCCTCGTTGCCCTTATAGTCCACGGAGCGGAACAGCGGGCCCTCCGGCAGGAGATAATCCAGCAGCTCCACAAGCTCATCCTTGTGGCCACCCGGATTGAAGCGGACGTCAAACAGCAGAGACGTTGCTCCCTGCTCCCGCAGGGACTCGATGGCGGCAATGGACTTTTCGGCACAGCCGGAATCGAAATTGTTGATCTTCAGATAGCCGACATTTCCGTCCAGGAGCTCGGCCCGGACGACCTCCACCTCGATGGTCGCGCGCGTGACCGTGACGTCGAACGTCTCGCCGCCGCGCTGCACCGTGAGCGTCAGGCTCGTGCCCTCCTCGCCGCGGACGCGATTGCGGGCCTCCTCCATGCCGAGCTCCTTCATATTGGCGCCGTCTATGGCAAGGAGCATATCGCCGATCTGCAGCCCGGCTGCCTCGGCAGGGCCGCCCGGTGTGACGGAGGCAACGGTGAATCCGGCATCGTCCTCGTTTTCCAGACGGATGGTCACGCCGATGCCGACATAGGCATTGGCATTCTGCTCCTGATAGGCGGCAAGCTCACCGGCGCTGATGTAGTAGCTCCAGCGGTCGCCCGTCGCAGACACGGCAGCGGCAGCCAGCTCATCGCCGAGCTTTGTATGATCCAGCCCATCGACATAGCGTGCGTCGAGCAGGGCCACGACCTCCTGCACCTTGGCAAGATAGTCATCATCCGACGTGCTCTTCTGTCTGCTCTGCAGCAGCGTCATGCCCGCAAACGTCAGTGCGAATACGACCACGGCCGTGGCAAGGCAGCAGACGACATACGGCAGGACTTTTTTCTTTGATTTTTGGGGTTCGGGACGGAGTTCCTCCGGTCCCATGGGAGTCTCATTTGGTTCCATAGGTCCTCCTTTACGGCCGACACCCCGCCGAAGCGGGGTGAGAGTGTCGGAGAAATTGATTCAGGCTGATTCGCCGCCGGCAGGCGGCGAATTCTGCGAGGCTTTTTCACGCGGATCCCGCCAGAGCGGGGTCAGCATCCGATCTCAGCGGATGCTGACATAGTCCATCGGGTTGACGGTGGCACCGTTGTAGAACATCGTGAAATGCAGGTGCGGGCCGGTGGAGTAACCGGTCGAGCCGACATAGCCGATGAGGTCGCCCTGATTGACATAGTCGCCGGACGAGACGGTATAGTGCGTCATGTGGCCGTAGAGCGACGAGAAGCCGTCGCCGTGGTTGATCGTGACATAGTAACCATAGCCGGATGAGAACGTTGCGGTCGTGACCGTGCCGCTCTTCGTAGCATAGACGGGCGTACCCTGCGCAACGGCAAGGTCAACGCCGTTGTGAAAGCGATAGGCACCGTCGATCGGGTGATAACGGTAACCGTACGGGGATGTAATGACGACGCCGCTGCCTGCGGGAAGCGGGAAGAGGAAGCCGCCGGCGTTTGTGCCGCCATTGCCGCCGCCATTGCCGCCGCCGTTGTTGCCACCGTTGTTGCCACCGTTATTGCCGCCGCCATTGTTGTTATTGCCGCCGTTATTGTTGTTCTTGGCAGCTTCTTCCTCAGCGCGCTTGGCATCGGTGTATTCCTTTTCTTTTTCGGCAATCTGCTCCGTCAGATCCTCGAGCATGGCCTCATAGGTCTCGTTTGTCTCGCGCAGCAGGTCTGCATCGGAGACAAGCTCCTGCAGCAGCTCGTCGGAATCGGCGCGCTTGGCCGTGAGCGTCTCCTGCGCGCTGGCAAGCTCAGTCTTCTTCTCCTCGAGAGAGACCTTCTCCCCTGCCAGCTCCTCCTTGGCGGAGAGGACCTCCGTGGCGATCTGGCGCATGTTCTCGAGCATACGCTGGTCGCTCTGAGCGATCTCCTCGACCATAGAAACGCGGTTTAGCATTTCGGAGAACGTCTTTGCGCCGAAGATGATGGACCAGTACGACACGTCGCCCTGCTCCTGCATGGCGCGGATGCGCTGCTTATAGCGGTCGAGCAGGTCGTTCTGATCGGTCTGGAGCTGGTCAAGCTCCGCCTGCTTTTCGGCGATGAGCAGGTTATACTGGCGGATCTGCTCATTCAGATTCTCGACCTCCTGCCGCGTCAGCTCGATCTCCTGATCGATCTGCGCCTTCTGCTCCACGACATTGAGCGTCTGGGTATTGTTTGCGGCGATCTGTGCCTCGAGCTCCTGCTTCTTCTGGTCAAGCTCATCCTGCTTCGATTCCAGACCGCTGATCTCCGTGCGGATATCCGCGGAATTGGCCGCGAAGACCGTAACAAGCAGACCTGTCAGGATCGCAGCGGCCAGCAGCAGCGCGATGACGGAGATGATGACTCTTCTGTACTTATACATAGTATACCCTCCTGTGCGCGTATTTCAGACCTTCAGGAATTTCCGGATGGACATCAGGCTGCCCACAACGCCGATCAGCAGACCCGTGACCACGCACACCAGCGCGACCGGCAGAGCGACCGTGCTGAACGAGACGACGTGGAGGAAGCTGAGCTGGCCGGAGCTTGCAATGGCGCCGCGGATGGCCTCGTACAGGCCCCATTCGAGGAAGAACGAGCACACGGCGCCCAACAGGCCGAGGATAAACCCCTCGACCACGAACGGCAGACGGATGAAGCCGTTCGTTGCGCCGACCATGCGCATGATGGCGATCTCCTCGCGGCGGTCGAACATGGCAAGCTTGATCGTATTGGAAATGATAATGAGCGACACGATGAGCAGCACGGCAGCGATGCAGGCCGAAACAATGGACAGCACGTTGCGGATCGTGGACATGGCGTTGGCGACCGTCGGATCGGAATAGATGGTCGCAACGCCGGGCACCTGCTTCAGCGCGTCGATGGTCTCCTGCAGCTTGGAGTTGTCCTCCAGCGTGACGATGTACTGGTCGCGCATGGTCTCGGCGGTCACGCCGTCGTACATGACGGCGTCATATTCCTTGACGAACGTCTGCAGAGCCTCCTCGCGGGAGATGAAGCGGGCATCCGCGACATTGTCGATCAGATTGATACGGGAGCCGACGCTCTTGGCCTCGGCCTCGGTGTAGCTCTCGTCGATGCAGATGAGGACCTCGTTCTCCTTCTGCAGATCATCGACAATCAGGCCAATATTATAGGTAATGAGGCCGAAGCTCGTGACGATCACGAGGCAGGCCACGGTGATGCAGACTGCGGCAAAGGACATAAAGCCATGCTTGAAGATCGCCTTCGTGCCCTCGCCGACGAGAAAGCTGAAATTATTGTGCTTCATAGCTGTAATACCCGTCCATTCCGTCGCTGACGACTCTGCCCTCGTCGATGGCGACTACGCGCTTGGTGAAGCGGTCCACCAGGCCCTTTTCGTGCGTAACGACCATGACCGTCGTGCCGAGCGCATTGATCTGCTCGAGCAGAAGCATGATCTCAAACGAACGCTGCGGGTCGAGGTTGCCGGTCGGCTCATCGGCGATGATCATCGTCGGATTGTTGATGAGCGCGCGGGCAATGGCCACACGCTGCTGCTCGCCGCCGGACAGCTCGTTCGGCAGACGGCGGCCCTTGTTCTCCAGCCCGACCAGCTCCAGCACATAGGGCACGCGCTTTTTGATCTCCTTCGGCGCAGCGCCGATGACGCGCATGGCGAACGCGACGTTCTCATAGACCGTCTTGTTCTCAATGAGGCGGAAGTCCTGGAAAATGACGCCGAGCGTGCGGCGCATATAGGGGATGGACGCGCGCTTGATGGACTCGAGCTGATAGCCGTTAACCAGCACCGAGCCGGACGTCGGCTTGAGCTCCGCCGTCAACAGCTTGATGATGGTAGACTTGCCGGAGCCGGACGGACCGACCAGAAACACGAACTCGCCGTCATCAATGTGCATATCGATGCCGTTGAGCGCGTGCGTGCCGGTCTCATATGTTTTTGTGACGTTTACCAAATCGATCATAAATCACACCAGTTTCTTACTCAACTATTAAATATATTAAATATTGAAATGTCCGTACCAACGGCGCTGCAGCCGTGCAGCGTTCCGCGGAAGATCAGATCATACGGTTGTCGCGGGAGGCCAGATACTTCTTGACCATGAGGGCGACCTTGAAGATGATGGCATCGTCGAACTCGCGCAGGTCGAGACCCGTGAGCTTCTTGATCTTCTCCAGACGGTAGACCAGCGTATTGCGGTGGACGAACAGCTTGCGGGAGGTCTCGGAGACATTCAGGCTGTTCTCAAAGAACATGTTGATGGTGAACAGTGTCTCCTGATCGAGCGACTCGATGGAATTCTTGCGGAAGACCTCGGAGAGGAAGATCTCGCACAGCGTGGTCGGCAGCTGATAGATCAGGCGGCCGATGCCAAGGTTTTCATAATTGATGACGGTCTTTTCGGTATCGAAGACCTTGCCGACCTCGATGGCGACCTGCGCCTCCTTGTAGGAATCGGCCAGCTCGCGCAGATGCTCGGAGATCGTGCCGATGCCGATGGTCGTGCGCACGAACAGCTCGGACTTCAGCCGCTCCTCGATCGTGCGGCCGACGCGGGTCAGCTCCTCGCCCGTCGTGTCTGCCGGGACCTGACGCACAAGCGCGATATCCGTCTCGTTGACGTTGATGACAAAGTCCTGCTGCGTGTCGGGGTACATGCTCTGCAGCAGCTCCACGACGGCCACGTCCGAACGGCCGACCTGCCGGACGAGATAGACCGCGCGCGGCAGCTCCGTCGGGAAATGCAGCTCCTTCGCGCGGATATAGATGTCGCCCGGAAGGATATTGTCCGTGATGATGTTCTTGACGAAGGTCCCCTTGTCGTGCTTTTCTTCATAATAGGCCTTTGCGGAATTCAGGGAGACCTGCGTCATGCGCACAAGCATCTCGGCCTGTGCGTCCGTTCCGAGCACAAAGGCGGAGTAGCCATAGGCAGGGTTCCAGCCCTTGAGCGCGTAGAACGTATACGGCTCCTCACGCACCGGGTTCTCCAGCATGGCGGCCACCGCCGTTGCAGCATCCGGCCACTTTTCGCCGATGAGCGTGGTATCGCTGCAGGAGATGACATTCCCTTCTGCATCGATCACACCGATGGTGGTCTGTGCGGCTTCGCTGAGCTGGAGCAGTACGCCCTGAAACATACGACTTGACATAAGCCGTCCTCCTTACGCCAAAGACAAAATGTCGATATTCGGCAAAATTATGCTAGTATCATACTATTTTTTTCGGCAGAATGCAATAGGTTTTCGGCATTTTATTTCAAATCATAGGTACTTTTTTATGGAAGATTCCGACTTTTTCGTTAAATTATCCAGTTTTTCAGAGCATACTTCTAATTTTTTGTACAAGTTTTTCCAGATAGGCTTCGTCAAAATCCACAGTTTCCAAAAGTCGAATTTCGCCGCATGTCAGCTCGCGTGTCATTCCCATTGGGAGCGTTCCAAGCTCGAGTCCGCCCTCGGCAATTCGACGAAGCGCCGTGACCGGCATGCCGCGGCTGGCCAGCATCCGGCGCACCTGATGGTACTTTCCCTCGCACACGGCCACAAGGCTGCGGCCGGGGCCGAGCGGGCGGAGATAAGCCGGGCGGCAGACCGTTCCGTCGCGCAGCGTGAGCCCGGCGCGGAAGGCGGCGCAGTCCGCCTCCCCGGCCTCGCCCTCGTGGACGGCATCATAAATTTTCCAGACCGCATGGCGCGGCGAGATGAGCCGGTGCGCCAGCTGTCCGTCGTCCGTCAGAAGCAGCAGGCCGGACGTATCCTTGTCCAGCCGCCCGACGGGTGCAAGGCCGCGGTACTGCGGCGGCAGCAGCTCCATCACGGTGCGGTCGCGGGGATCGTCCGTCGAGGTCACATAGCCCGTCGGCTTATGCAGCAGCAGAACGACCGGCCCGCGCGGGCCGACCGCCTCGCCGTCGAGCGTGACCCGGTCCGATGTTTCGTCGATCTTCTGCTCCGGGGCCGAAGCGGGAACGTCGTTGACGCGCACCCGCCCGGCGCGGATGATGGCCCGCAGCTCGCGGCGCGAGGCCACACCGGCCTCCGATAAAAACCTGTCCAGACGCTGCATCCGTCTGCCTCCTTCCGGCATAACCGTCCCCTGTGGGACATACATTGGAGTGACCATAAAAACCTGTTTAAGGGGGAGCTACATCATGTTTGTCATGACTGCAAAGCTGTCAAAGCCGCGGCTGATCGCCGCAGGCGTCCTGATCCTGGCCGTTGTGATCCTGGTCGTTGCGCTCGTCTCCGGCGGCGGAGGCGGATCGGCGGACGCGCCCGACGGAGCGACGAACGACGCGCGCCTTGCCTATCTCGCGGGCTTCGGCTGGAGCGTGAACGGTACGCCGAAGCAGACGCAGCAGGTCCGCATTCCCAAGTCGGCCGACGACCGCGTCTTCTCGCGCTACAACGCGCTGCAGAAAAGTCAGGGCTTCGATCTCACGGCGCACGCGGGCAAGGAGGCCACGCGCTATGTCTATGAGATCCTGAATTACCCGGACGCCTCCGCGCCGGTCTACGCCAGCGTGCTCGTGCTCGACGGGCACATCATCGGCGGAGACATCACGGACACTGCGCCCGGAGGCGCCATCCACGGCTTCTGCAAGCCCGGCACCACGGCACCGAACGCCGAGCCGTCCGAGGCAACGGAGGCCGGAACGGAGACCGAGGCCGGAACGGAAGAACCGACGGAGCCCTCCGCCGAGCCTTCAACCACATCCTAAAAAACACTTGCATTTTCGCTTCGTCGTGCTATAATGACAGCAGCCAATCGAATACGACTCTTCAGGGCAGGGTGAAATTCCCGACCGGCGGTAAAGTCCGCGAGCGCGCTGCGCATGATCCGGTGAGATTCCGGGACCGACAGTACAGTCTGGATGAAAGAAGAATCGGCTGGCGCACCTGTCCGTGTTTCCTGCCGTTTACCCGAGGGATCGTATCCTTCGGGTGTATTTTTTTCTCAGGAGGCAACCATGAAACACGAAAAAATGAAAAAACTGACCGTTCTGGCCATGCTGAGCGCCATTGCCTATGTCGCAGTCGCGCTGCTGCGCTTCCCGGTCGTCCTGTTCCTCAGCTATGAGCCGAAGGACGTCGTCATCGCCATCGGCGGCTTCCTCTACGGGCCGCTGGCCGCACTGGGCATCTCGCTTGTCGTCTCGTTCATCGAGATGCTGACCATCAGCTCCACGGGCTGGATCGGCTTTGTGATGAACTTCCTCAGCTCCGCCGCCTTTGCGGGCACGGCCGCCCTGCTCTACCGCAAAAAGCGCACGCAGGGCAGCGCCATTGCGGGCCTGTTCGGCGGCGCGCTGCTTATGACCGTGCTCATGCTGCTGTGGAACTATCTCATCACGCCGCTGTACATGCACACGGCCCGCGCCGACGTCGCCGCGATGCTCGTGCCGGTGTTCCTGCCGTTCAACCTGCTCAAGGGCTGCCTGAACGCCACGATCACCGTGCTGCTCTACAAGCCCGTCGTGCAGGGACTGCGCCATGCGCACCTGCTGCCGCCGAGCAAAACGCCCGGCCGCATGCCGGTCAAGCGCCGTCTGGCCGTGTGGCTCGCCGCGCTGGCCGTTCTGGCCGTGTGCATCGTGCTCGTGCTCGTCCTCCATGGCACGATCTGAGCCTCAGAGGCGCAGCAGATCGGTAAAATGATCGATGCGCTTATCCCAGTGCGCGGGCTTGCCGAAGCCGTAGGCCGCCCACACGAACGGCAGGCCCGCCTGCTCGGACGCTTCCATGTCGCCCTGCGTGTCGCCGACGTAGACCGCGTCGCGGACATTGCAGCGCTCACACAGCAGGCGCAGCGTCTGCCCCTTCGGCAGGCCCGTGTTCCCGAAGCAGTCGAAGTCGCTGATCAGGCCGCCGAGGCCGCCCTTTTCCATCAGCAGCTCGATATAGCCCTGCTGGCAGTTGCTGACGATGAACAGGCGGTGCGTTTTGTGCAGCTCCGTGAGCGTTTCCTTGACGCCGGGGTAGAAAATATGGCACGGATCGCGGCGCAGGCGCGCCATCTCGCCGTCCATGCAGCGGTCCATGACCTTCATGGCCTGCTCCTGCGGGACGCCGGGCACCACGACCTGCGCGATCTCCGTCATGGTCTTGCCGAACAGCGGACGGATGCTCTGCTCCGTGCAGTGCGGCGCAAAGCCCATGCTCTGCAGACCGTCGTTCCAGCCCTCGGCTACGAGGGCCACGGCATCCCAGAGCGTGCCGTCGACATCAAAAATCAAGCTTTCCATTGCTGATACTCCCTATTGTGACGTTTTCTCCTATTGTACCGATTTTCGGTGCTCCCGTCAACCCATAGATAAAGCCCGGTGCGAAGCAGCGTTCTGTTCCGCACCGGGCCGTTTTTTATGCGTTGCTCTGCTCCGTTTTTTCGGGCAGCAGATTCGTCATGCTGCGCAGGCTGATGCCGAGCGTCGACATGTTGTGCAGCAGGGCGGAAAGCGTCGGCTGGATGACGCCCGTCACGCCCAGGATAATGAGCATGAGGTTGAAGCTGACGATGAACCGGTAATTCCGGTCGATGCGTCCCATAAGGGCCTCGCTCAGGCGGCGCAGCGTCACAAGCTCGAACAGGTCCTGCGACGAGATCGTGATATCGGCGATCTCGCGGGCAATGGCCGCACCCGTGTTGATGGCGATGCCGGCATCCGCCTCGGACAGGGCCGGGGTGTCGTTCACGCCGTCGCCGATCATGATGACCGTGTGGCCCTCGGCGCGTCGGGCGCGGATGTAGGCCGCCTTGTCCTCCGGCAGGACTCCCGCGTGGTATTCGTCCACGCCGACGGCGCGCGCCACGGCGGCAGCCGTCTTTTCATTGTCGCCCGTCATCATGACGATGTGCGCGATCCCCTGCTCATGCAGAGCGCGGACGGCATCCGCCGCCTCGGCCCGGAGCGGGTCGGATGATGCACACGACGGCGGCAAGTTCGCCGGAAATGGCCAGATACAGATGGGAGTAGGCATCGGAAAGACCGTCGAATTTTGCCTCGTCTCCCTCCGGCACCCGGCATCCCTCATCCTCAAACACGAAGTGATAGCTGCCGATGATGACCTTCTTGCCCTCGACGGTGCTCGAGATGCCGTGCGCCACGACATACTCCACGCTGGAGTGATATTCCTCGTGGTTCAGGCCGCGCACGCGCGCCTCCTCTACGACGGCATTGGCCAGCGAGTGCGGATAGTGCTCCTCGAGGCAGGCAGCCAGACGCAGCATATCGTCCTCGCGGCGGCCGCCGAACGTAACGATCTCCGCCACGCGCGGCTGCGCATAGGTCAGCGTGCCCGTCTTATCGAACACGATCGTATCCGCTTTGGCAACGGCTTCGAGGAAGCGCCCGCCCTTGACGGACATGTGCCGGGCATTGCTCTCGCGCATGGCAGACAGCACGGCGATCGGCATGGCAAGCTTCAGGGCGCAGGAGAAGTCCACCATCAGAACGGCAAGCGTCTTGGTGATATTCCGGGTAAACAGCCACACGAGGGCCGTTCCGCCGAGCGTATAGGGCACGAGCCGGTCCGCCAGACGGGAGGCGCGGTCCTCCGCCGTGGATTTCAGCTTTTCGGACTCCTCGATCATGCGGACGATGCGGTCATAGCGGCCACCGCCCATGGTCTTTTCGACCGTGATGAGGCACCCGCCCTCCTCCACGACCGTTCCGGCATAGGCATAGCTGCCCGGCGTCTTGCGCACGGGGAGCGACTCGCCCGTCATGGACGACTGGTTCACCATGGCCTCGCCGCCGGTCACGCGGCCGTCGAGCGGGATCATGTTGCCGGTACGGACGACAACGCAGTCGCCCGCGTGGATGTCCTTCACGGAGACAAGCAGCTCCTGCCCGTCTGCGTCGCGCACCCACGCGCGGTCGACGTTCAGCGCCATGGCCCCCGCCAGATCGGCAATGGACTTCTTGTGCGTCCAGTCCTCCAGCAGCTCACCGAGGCCGAGCATGAACATCACGGAGCCTGCCGTGTCGAAGTCGCGGCGGACCAGTGAGACCGTCACGGCCGTTGCATCGAGCACGGAGACAGAAAGCTTCCCGTGCAGCAGGGCGGAGAGACCGGCCTTGGATAGCGCACGGAGCGCACGATGGCGATGCCCGCACGCACATAGGCAGGCAGGAACAGCTTGCAGGCATAGTGGAGTGCCGTTTTCCAGACGAGTTTGTCCTCAAATTCGCGGTTCAGCGCACGGCCGGTGTGCTCCGGGACGAGCCCGGCCTTCTCAGCCGCCGCGAATGAAAACGAGGAAAGCGCCGCAAGCACAGCGCTGCGCGCCTCGCGATATTCAATGACGGCGTCCTGCGTGCGGTCATAGACCTTGACCGACGCCACGCCGTCCACGGCGCGCATGGAATACTCCAGCAGGTCTGCCTGCCGGAGCGTCATCCGCCCGATGCACAGATGCACACGCAGGCGGCCCTTGGTTTCATGTAAAATTCTGCACTTCATAGGATTCTCCTGCCCGCAGCCGGGAAGAGTTTTCCTCCCCGGCTGCACATGATTCAGGCCTCGGCAGGCTCTGCAGCGGGCTCCTCCGCAGTATCGGCGATCTCCTCGCAGGCAGCGGCGGCACGCTCTTCATTGATGGCCTTCGCATCTGCCAGAATGTCCCCGCAGTTTTCACGGAGCGTCGTAACCGTCGTCATCACGTCTTCCTTCGCACGGAGCACGGCAGCCGTCGCGTGGGTATAGACCTTTTTCGCGTCACGGCTGCTGAGGATCCGGATCCCAGCCGTTCCGAACAGAACGCCGCCTGTAAACAGGCCAAGCTTTGCTGCAATACGCATATTGATTTCCTCCAGTTTTCGTAACTTCAGAAAAAGTAAGGCATGGCTAACATTTGACCGCACTCGCTTTTCCCGTGCCCGTATGATACACCGCAGGGCCATAAATGTCAATGCTTTCCCGCCCCACTTTTCGAGAAAAATCCGCAATTCTTGACAAACGCAGGCCGCCCGTTATAATGAAAGCAGAAAAAGGAGGAGACCGCATGAAACGCTTATTTACCCGCCGGACCGCCGGGACGGATGCAAAAGTTGACCGGCTCGTCATGGAATACGCCCGCCGCAGTGCGGCCTCTCCCCTGCTGCAGCACACGGAGCGGCTCGTGCTCGACCGGAGCGAGGGCATCGCACACCTCAGCTCCGTCGGCAAGCACACCGCCGAGCGCCGCTGCTCGCTCCCGTCCGCGGCGGCCCGCCTGCTCGACACGCTCCCGCAGGGACTGCTGACAGTGCCGCCGCTTGCCTCCGGGACGGACGATGCCGCGGCGCGCTATGCGCTCACACTGCGCTGGTCAGACGGCGCGTCGCAGCGCATTACCGGCCGCTATGACTGCACGGGCCTTCCGGACGGCTGGGCAGAGCTTGCCGCCGAGGCAGATACCCTGCTGCGCTTCTATACGGAGGGCGAGCTGTTCGACCCGTCGCGCGCAGCCGCCGCGCCGGGGCCGCTGTTTTACTGCGCCGTGGAATTCGAGCCGCGCGGCACGCGCTATTCCTACCGCTCCGAGGACCGGACGCTGGTGCCAGGCGAGCTTGTGGTCGTTCCGGCCGGGCCGGATGCGCACGAGCTGCTGGGCAGGATCGTCGCGGTGCAGGCCTGCACGGCCGAGGACGCGCCCTACCCGCCCGCGCAGACAAAGCCGGTCCTCCGCCGCGCCACCCCGCAGGATATTCTGGAGCTCGGCGAACTCGTGTAAGGATAAAGCAGGACCCGATGCGGCTTTCCGGTGCCGCATCGGGTCCTGTAATTACTAACGATTTTCCGCCGGGACGATCCAGTCCGGTGTCTGGCTCAGGATCTTGAGCGTATCCGTAGCGGAGACCTGTGCAACGGACAAGACATTCCCCGGACTGAGCGACGTATCCGCCGCTGCCAGCGTTTGCTCGTCGATATACTCCGTCGGCACCTGCTCGCCGTCGACCAGAATGACGCTGTACGGCGTGAAGTTCGTGCCGTGGACGGTCAGGCCGCCGTCGCTGCTGCTCACGCCGGTGAGCGTGATCTCGTCGACGCCGAAGTGCAGCTCCATCGGCTGCACCGCCATCTCCCCGCCCGTTGCATAGTGCTTGCCATATAGCATGTCATACTCCAGCATGCACAGGCCGTTCTGGAAGGTCTCGCTGCCGGTCTCATCGTAGCCGTGGCTCTGATGATAGCGCAGGATCGTGCCGTCGTGGACGCCGAAGCGGTCGAGCACCATGGCGGCCAGCTGATAGGCCTGCACATCGCGGTCGGTCTTTTTGGCATGGAAATTCGTCCAGATGACATATTCCGTGGACTGCACGGTGCCGCAGCTCAGCTCGTCCTGCGTGATGCCGAAGCTCGGCAGATGATCGCCGTAGAATACGACGACCGTCGGCTCGCTGAACGTGGAGAGCCGGCGCACAAGGCGCGCGACAAAGGCATCCGTCTGCTTGAGCTGGTAGAGGTAATACTCCAGCCCGGCGCGGCGGGATTCGGCCTCCTCCCCCGTGACCCTGATGGTTCGCGCGCCCTCCAGCGGCTCCGTGGGATATTTCCCGTGGGGCTGCACGGAGACCGTGAAAACAAGATCGCGGTCCTCGGTGGAGCGCAGCGCCTTCAGAATTTCCTCCGTCAGAACGGAATCCTTCGCCCAGCCGAGCGGATTCCGCTCGACGTCGTGCATGTATTCCAGCGACGTGAACGTCTCGAAGCCGAAATTGGCATAGACGCGGTCGCGGCTGTAGAACGTGGCGTTATTATTATGGATGGCGTGGGTGGAATAGCCCGCGCTCTGCAGCGCATAGGCCATGGATTCGCAGGTTCGGTTCTTGACGACGGTCTTGTAGGGATACTCCCCGACACCGAAGTGGTCGAGATTCATACCGGAGAGGACCTCGAACTCGGTGTTCGCCGTGCCCGCGCCGATGGACGGCACATAGAACAGGCCGCTGGAGCACGTCTCCTTCAGCCGCTCAAAATTTGGGACCGGATTTTCGCCGTATGTCAGGTCCTTCAGATAATTCGCGTCAAAGAATGACTCGAGCTGCACAAAGATGAAATTTGGCGTGCGCACCCGGTCGGCAGGCAGGTCGTCCTGCTCGCTGAGGAGCAAGTCGATCGCCTCCTGCGAATAGCCGTCCGGCTCGCTGATGCCCTGCGTCACCGCACTGGCGGAGAAGCAGTAGGCAAAGCCGTTGGAGTCGTAGGCATCCGGCAGATTGGGGAAATGCGAGGCCAGCGTCCCGCTGCGGAGGAAGGCGACCGTAAAGCCCGCGAGGATCACGCCGCAGAGCAGAACCTGCACGGCAGCGAAATAATAGGACGGGCGCGTCTTCTTCGCGCGCAGCCACAGGAGGACGATCACGCCGATGAGGGCCGCGATGCCCAGCATCAGGAGGATCAGCACCGGCTGGCTCATATAGATCTCGATGATGTCCCGCACGGACGACAGCAGCCAGATATCCGGCGCCGTCAACGGCGTGGCGCGGAAGCCGAGCAGGATGCAGTTGGCAAGGCCAAGCCCGATCCAAACAGCGGCGAACAGCAGGAAGCAGAAGCTGCGCTTGCGGAACAGCAGGGAGAGAGACAGCGTGAATAAAATAATGAGAGAGTCATAAAAAAACTGCCACGGTCGCGTCACCATATAGTGCAGGCCATCGCCGAGGGACCTGCGCGACAGGCATTCAAGCGCCAAATTGATGACGAACGCAGCAAGGATATAGCCCAAAAAACGGAGAATATTTTCACGGTTCCATTCCTTTCCCACTCGGCGGAGCGAAAAGGGACGCTTCATTTTCATCACCCCAGAAGTCATAATTCTGCGCTAACAGTATAACACTTACCCCGAAAAAAGCAAGGATTTTTCCGGTTCTTTTCCAAAATTCAAAGTTTCGCCACAATTGAAAACAGTTTGTAACGAAAAAGCGGAGCCTATGTGAATTTCCGGTCAAGAAATCGAAAATTTCTTGCAGGGGCTTTACACGGGTGATATAATATAGGATGAAATAACAGCCGAATGCCGCTTTGCGGCCTTCGTTTGGAAAGGAAGCAGAAAATTCATGACTACCATTGACATTTACTCCGGATTCCTCGGCGCGGGCAAGACCACGCTCATTAAAAAGATGATCCGCGAGGCCTATCAGGGTGAAAAGATCGTCCTCATCGAAAACGAGTTCGGCGAGATCGGCATTGACGGCGGCTTCATGCAGGACGCCGGCATTCAGGTCAACGAGATGAACTCCGGCTGCATCTGCTGCTCGCTCGTCGGCGACTTCGGCCGCGCGCTGAAGCAGGTCATCTCCGACTATCACCCCGACCGCATCCTTATCGAGCCGTCCGGCGTCGGCAAGCTCAGCGACGTCATCGGTGCTGTGGAGCGCGTTGCGGACGAAAGCGTCACGCTCGGCAGCTTCATCACCGTGGCGGATGCCACGAAGTGCAAGGTCTATCTGAAGAATTTCGGTGAATTCTACACGAACCAGATCGAGACCGCCTCCGCCATCATTCTCAGCCGCACCGGCTCCATCTCCGAGGAGAAGCTGGCTGCCGCCGTGGCCCTGCTGCGCGCGCACAATCAGAACGCCGTCATCATCACGACGCCGTGGGACCAGCTCTCCGGCGCACAGATCCTCGAGGCCATGCAGAAGCAGCACACGCTTACCGAAGAGCTGGCTGACATGATCCGCAGCGCCCAGTCCGAGGAGGACGACGAGGACGACGAGGAAGAGCACCATCATCACCATCATCATGACGATGACGACGAGGATGACGAGCACGAGCATCATTGCTGCCACCATCATGACCATGATGACGAGGATGAGCATCACTGCCATCACCATCATGACCACGATGAAGACGATGATGAGCATGAGCACCACTGCTGCCATCATCACGACCATGACGACCATGACGAGGATGAGGACGAGCACGAGCACCACTGCTGCCATCATCACCATCATCACGGCCACGACGCCGACGAGGTCTTCCAGAGCTGGGGCGTCGAGACGCCGAAGAAGTTCACCGAGGAAGAAATCCGCAATGCCCTCGCCGCACTGGACAACGGCGAGACCTATGGCATCGTGCTGCGCGCCAAGGGCATCGTTCCGACGGCGGACGGCACCTGGCTGCACTTTGACCATGTGCCCGGCGAGATCGACGTCCGCACCGGCACGGCCGCTGTGACGGGCCGTCTGTGCGTCATCGGCTCGAAGCTGGACGAAAAGGCACTCGCCGCCCTGTTCGGCGTGTAAGGAGGCTGCCATGGCCATTCCCGTCTATGCCTTCACCGGCTTTCTGGACGCCGGGAAAACGAAATTCATTCAGGAGACGCTGGAGGACGAACGCTTCAACGCAGGCGAGCGCACGCTGCTGCTCATCTGCGAGGAGGGCGAGGAGGAATATGACCTCTCCGTCTATCCCTACCAGCATGTCTACCCCGAGGTGATCGATCAGGAGGCCGTTACGACCGAAGAGCTTTCACAGCTGTTCAAAAAGCACCACTGCGAGCGCGTCGTCGTCGAGCTCAACGGCATGCTGCAGGTCGGCCCGTTCTACCAGAAAATGCCGGAGGACTGGCAGATCGCGCAGGAGGTCATGTTTGCAGACGGCACGAGCATCCTCGCCTACAACGCCAACATGCGCTCCCTTGTGGTGGACAAGCTCACGGGCTGTGAGATGGTCGTGTTCAATCGTCTTGCACCGGGCACGGACATCATGCCGCTGCACAAGCTCGCCCGCGCGCTGAACCGCCGCGTCGGCATCCTCTATGAATACACCGACGGAACGACGCAGCCCGACGAGATCGAGGACCCGCTCCCCTTTGACATCAACGCCCCGGTCGTGGAGATCGGCGACGATGATTTTGCGCTCTGGTACCGCGACATCACGGAGGAGCCGAAGAAGTACGACGGCAAGACCGTCCGCTTCAAGGGACAGGTCGCCCGCCTGAAAAAGGACCGCGACGGCTACTTTGCGCCCGGCCGCTTTGTCATGACGTGCTGCGTGGAGGACATCGCCTTCATGGGTCTGCCGTGCAAATACGCCGACGCCGCCTCTCTGCACGCCCGCGAGTGGGTCACGGTCGAGGCGACGGTCTCTGTCCGCTTCCATGCGCTCTACCGCGGCACCGGCCCCATCCTGACGGCCATCCGCGTAACGCCCGCCGAACCCGCGAAGGACGAGGTCGCGACATTCTGAATCAAGCCCTCATATAGCGAAATCCTGCCGGAGTCAGCCACTCCGGCAGGATTTTTTTGGCTCAGTTTTCGTCCGCAGCTGCTCCCATGGTCGCAGCGAAGGCCGCTGCGGCATTCTGGACCGTTTCTGCGACGATGTTCTCCGCCACCTGATGCAGATCCGTCTGCAGGACGCGCTCCACATAAGGGGCGTATTCTTTTTCCGGCACGCAGTAGATGCGGAAGCAGCACGAAAGATAGCGGCGGATCTTCCGCTCCATCGTGAAGTACATATCGCACGGGACGGACATATAGCTCCGCGTGACACCGGCGGAGGCCAGCTCCAGCTCAAACAGCTCGCTGTCGTCCGCGCGCTTCATCCAGCGGGAGAAGATCTGGCGCAGCCGGGGCGTCATGCTCCGGTTGATGAAATCGGACGTCGACGGCAGCGAATACGCCGTGACATACAGGTCGCGCAGCGGCTCGGAGCACTCCGCGATATGGAGCTGCAGCCCCGTCTCCATGGCGTACAGCAGCAGCGGCGACTGATCCGCCGGGAGCATCTTCTCCGCGCGGGAAAACTGTGAGCGGAACATGATCTGCGTCAGGCGCAGCAGCAGCGCCTCCTTATTTTCAAACGCGGCAAAAAACGATGCCGGAGACATCCCGGCCTTGCGGGCGATCTGCGCCGTCGTCGTGCGCCCGTAGCCCTGCTCGAGGAAGAGCGTCATCCCCGCATAGATCATCTTCTGTTCGCGTGCAATTCCTCTGGCCTGCAGCCCATGACCCGGCATGGCACTCGCTCCTTTCAACTGAATATATGAATCAAAAATAAACTCCGGTCAAATGATATCACATGCTGTCGAATTTTGCAAGCGAAAGTTTCCGGCTTTTTCTCAATTTTCAGGATGTTTTCAAACTTTTATTGCTGCTTGTCATCATAGTCCGTCTATGCTATAATGAAATTATCTCATATCACCCGCTTACAGAAAGGACGTGCCCAGATGAAGCGTATCATTTCGTTATTCCTTGCCGTTTCCTCTTTTCTGACTTTTTTATGCTCAACTGCCGGAGCCGAATCATCTACCGGTTTCGCTGATGTGCCGCAAACTGCATGGTACTATTCCTATGTCATGCAGATGCAGAAAAATGGATACATGAATGGCGTATCTGCCGATCAGTTTGATCCGGATGGACACCTGACCCGCGCAATGGTTACGACCGTTCTTTATCGCATGGAAGGCAGCCCCTCCATTTCGGCGACGAGCCGCTTTGTCGACGTCCCGCAGGGCACCTGGTATTCCGATGCCATTGCCTGGGCGGAAAACAGCGGTGTTGTGAACGGAATGGATGATATACACTTTGCGCCGGAACGCGAGATCACGCGGGAGCAGCTCGTCACAATGATCTATCGTTATGTCATGCTGAAGGGTCTCCCGCAGGGTGAGACCTCGCTGGAGAAGTTTGACGACGCTGCAAACGTCAGCGACTATGCCAAGCATGCGTTCGCATGGGCCTGCAACGCCGGTATCATTTGCGGCAGTAAGGCAACCAAAAATCTATACGAAAACTATTATCAGATTTATCAAACTGATATCTGGAAGGAAAACAAAATTACCTATTCTAACGATACGCAATTCTACGCGCTCATCGACTTTGACGGAGATGGAATCTGTGAATTAGTCTCCACTCAGGCAGACTGGGGAGGCTTTGAGTATTACGGCTTTTATCTTAATGCAATACAGTCCAATACTGCTGAAGCATACGGTTGTATCGCGAATATGAGGGGCCCGCTCTTATATTCAAATGGCCGTGGAGAAGTTTACTGCGCCTCTGGAAACTATGGTGGATATAGTCTTGTTCGAATTTATGGGGTTGAAGGGGATCGGCCCGGCGAAAAAGCGCTTAGGCGAGAAACCATTATGGACTTCATTCCAAATTGGGACGAAAGTGACGCGGGTGATAAACTCATTCAATTTGGTGAGGAAATAGAACGGTATCTAGCCGAGCGAAATTGTGTTCGGGTAGTATACTCCCCGCTCGACACTCTGCTTGCAAACAACTATTATCCCGTGACTGTTGATGTTCTGGAGCCGTCGGGTCTTGCTACCCGCGCGCAGCTCGCAAAGATCATTTCCGTCTATCTTGGATTAACAGACTGACAACAGCAAAAAGGTAAAGAAATCCCGCGATCCCATGGAATTCCGTGCGATCGCGGGACTTTTCTTATACATTTTCCACCGCAGCCGGGTGCCAGAAGCCGACGGCATCACGGACGAGGACACAGCTGCGCGTCAGCTCCGCTTCTCCGGCGGCATCGGGCGTCACGCCCCATGCTGCAGCGCTGTCCTCCGGGACACGGAGCCTGCAGCGGAACGTGAAGCGCATCCGGTTGCCGCAGAGCGATTCGACGCCGCTGCTCGCACCGTCGCGGGCCTCGTGGGCGCTCAGGCTCTGCACCATGGCTCCGGCAGCACTCTGGGCGATGGTCTCGTCCTCAGCGGACCCGGTCACACCGACGGCGTAGAGGCTGCGCGGATAGGCATCCTGCTGCTCCAGCCCCTGCAGGGCGGCGGCGAGATCCGCGCCCTCCGGCTGGTCCAGCCAGACACGGCCGCCGGGTGCATCCAGACACAGGGCGGAGACGCCCTTCCAAAGCGTGAGCAGCGTGCCGCCGCCCGCTGGCGAGCTGAGCGTCACATAGCTGTCAAACGAGAATTCCTGCACGCCCGGCGCTTTGCGCTCGGCCCACTGCGCAGCATTGGCGGCATCGAGCACCGCAGCGACCGCAGCGGCGTCCAGCATGCCGCTGTGCTCCAGCTCCCCGCTGCGCGACCACTGGCACAGGCACAGGGCCGCGCCGTCGCCTGCCAGAGCGGCCAGCGTCCCGGCATTGGGCAGCTCGACCGGCTCGGGCGGCTGCGTGGGGTTGGTCGGTGCGGCGGTCGGCTCTTCCGTTGCGGGCGGGTCCGTCGGGTCAAGCGGCAGCAGCCCGCCGTGCTCCGCCGGGCCTCGGGAACAGGCGGCAAGCGAAACGGCCAGCATCAGCGCGCACAGCGCGGAGATCAGCTTTTTCATCTCCATCATCCTTTCGTCAAAAATCGTAAAATATGTCAGCGAGTGTATTTGCTCAAAACCGTTCTATCTATTCAGACGCGATTTCTGCGCATCCGTTCCGCTTATTTTGCGTTTCTTTTTTCTGGGCAGCACCGCACAATTGCAGCTTCGGCCTTCACCGAATGCTCTCGCCGAATTATGCGGCGCTGCCCTTGTTTTAACCGAAAGATTCTATTATAATAAGGGTATGTTTTGGAAACGCATGTACGGAGAGGATGACTGCCGTGTATTTTTCCCGGGAAAAACTGAATGCGCTCGTGCCGCCCGCCGGGCTGGAGGGCGCGGCCGAGCTGCTGAACGGACTGGAGTATGATCGGAGCAGCGTATGCTCCGCCGTCGTGACCGCCCTGCGCCCGCTGCTGGCGCGCCTTGCGCCGGAGCCGGAGGCCGGATGGCTGCCCGCGCTGTATGCGTGGCTGGACAACGGTCTGTTCCCCGATCCCGCCTATCAGGCCCCGCCGGAGGAACCGGTGCTTGCCGCGCTGGCCGAGCTGCTGGACGGCGTGCTCGCCTGCGAGGATGCGCCGTTCGATATGCTGACCGATCTGGCTGCGCACGGCCCGGAGGACGGAAGCCGTGTCGCCGATGAGCTGCCCGCCTTCCACGCCGCACTGCACGCCTCGCATTTTGTGACCATGCTGCGCATCGGCCGGGAGCTTCTGCCGTTTGACGCTGCTTCGCACACCATCGGCGTGCACAACATCGCCACGCTGACCGCCCAGTGCGCGAAGGAAGCCGGGCTTCCTGTCGACGTTCCGCTCGTCAGCGCGGCCGCCCTGTGCCACGATATCGGCAAGTTCGGCTGCCGCGGCGCGGATGCAAAGCGCATCCCCTATCTGCACTACTATTATACCTGGCAGTGGCTGTCCGGCCACGGCATGGAGCACATCGCGCATATCTCCGCGAACCACTCCACCTGGGACCTCGAATTTGAGAATCTGCCCGTGGAGTCCCTGCTGCTCATCTATGCGGACTTCCGCGTGCGCGGCACGCGCGAGGGCGGGCGCGAGACCGTGCACATTTATTCACTGGCAGAGGCCTATGCGATGATCCTTTCAAAGCTGGCGGACGTCACGCCGGAAAAGGAGCGCCGTTACCGCACGGTCTATACGAAGCTGCGCGATTTTGAAGCCTATCTGCACAGCCGCGGCGCGGCCACGGAGCCCGGCCCCGCGCCGCAGCGCGAAACGCGCGACCCCGCCCTGCTCACGCAGCAGGAGGCGCTGGACGCCCTGCGCGCGCTGACGTTCGACCACGCCATCCGCCTGATGCATACCGTCAGCACGGACGCGTCGTTCGATCAGCTGCTCGAGCAGGCCCGCGGCGAGAAGAACACGCTGCGCATCCGCACCTACCTCGAGCTGTTTCAGGAATACCACACCTATATGTCCGGTGGGAACAAGCGCAAGCTGCTCGCCTTCCTCTATGAGCTGCTGCTGTATCCCGAGGGCGACGTTCGCCGTCTGGCCGGGCAGCTCATGGGCAGCGTGCTGGCCAACAGCGGGCCGAAATACCGCAAGGAGCTGCCCTCCGCCGCGCCGCAGGACGCAGCCGCGCCCGCGATGCTCTCCGTGCTGGAGGAATCGCTCGGCCTGTGGGAGCAGACCGTGGCGCAGTGCCTGCACCCCGACCACAAAATCTCCCCGAAGCACGCCCAGCGCATCTCCAACTCGCTGAAGGCCGTTGCCGAAACGCTTCTGGCCGAGACGGAGGACGCGGCGCGGCTGGCGCAGCCGCTGCTCTCGCGCCTGCCGGATGCCACGGACGAGGACAGCTTCGTGCTGCTCGACGCCCTCTACCACACCCCGCCGCATGCCGTCTCCACGCTCGCCCCGGCGGCGGACCGGCTGCGCGCCCTGCTGTGCGGTCCGGACCAGAGCCGCCGCATTGCGGCCCTGCGCTGCCTGCGGCGCTTCCGTGCCGCCGCGCCGGAGGACCTGCTGCAGGAGGCCGCTGTGCCGCTTGCGGATGATCTTCCCGCCGTGCGTGCCCTGCGCGGCCGCCTGACCGGCAAAACGCCCGCGCCGCTCTCGGAATCCGAGGCCTCGCTGCTCTACCTCAGCAATCTGAAGACTGCCGTGCCGTGGGTCGTGAAAAACGCCCAGATCGACCTGCTGCAGGCCGATGCGCTGCAGCACACGGGCAACACATTCCACACGGCGACGCACCTTTCCAATCTGCTGTCCGTCAGCGAGCACCTTCCCGTGCGCGAGCACGCCGGGCGCGCGCTTCTGACCATCAGCACACGCCTGAGCGTCGACCAGCGCAACGAGATCATCGTCGACCTCATGCGCGAGCTGGAAAACGGCCAGGAGCAGATCGCACGCTTTATTCCCCGTTATCTCGGGCGGCTGCTGAGCACCATGCCGGAAAAGGAGATCCGCGAAAGCATCGACTTCCTCGACGGCCTGCTGCGCAGCGGCAGCGCCCGCGCCGCCTCGACGTCGCTCCGGACGCTCGGCAGTCTGATCTCCGCCCTGCCGGAAAACAGCGTGCTGACGGAGCACTGCCTCGGCCTGTTGCTGACGGGTGTGTCGCACTATGACGAGTCCGTGCACCGCAGCGCCATGACCGTTCTGTGCCACGATGTCATCGGCAGCGAACGCCTGCCGTTCTCCCTGCGGGCGCACTGCTTTGCCCGCGTGAGCAAAAAGCTCCTGTGCCTGCTGGCCGAGCCTGCACCGGGCAAGCTGACGTTCTTCAACCGGGCTGCCATGCTGAATCACCTGTACCGCTTCCTTGTGCAGGCAGAGGTCGTGCAGGGCGGGCTGCGCTTTCCCGCGCCGCTGCCGGCCGCATTCTTTCCCGGCACGTTTGACCCGTTTTCCGCCGGACATAAGCGCATCGTGCAGGAAATTCGTGCGCTCGGCTATGAGGTCTATCTCGCCGTGGACGAATTCTCCTGGAGCAAGCGTACCCTCGCGCGGCTGCTGCGCCGCCGGATCGTCAATATGTCCGTGGCCGACCAGTGGGACACCTATGTCTTCCCGAACGCCATCCCCATCAACATCGCCATGCCGGAGGACATCGCGCGCCTGCGATCCTGCTTTCCCGGCCGGAGCGTGACGCTCGTGGCGGGCTGTGACGTCGTGTGCGGAGCCTCGGCCTACCGCTCGCTCCGCCCCGGCGGTGTACAGGAGCTGGATCACCTGCTCATCCGCCGCGGAGAGACGGACGAAACGGACATCCGCACCCGTCTGCAGGGCCGCGTGACGTTTCTGGAGCTCCCGCCCCAGCTCGAGAGCATCAGCTCCACGCGCATCCGCGAATCCATCGATCAGGACGTCGATATCTCCATGCTTGTCGACCCGATCGTCCAGTCCTATATCTATGAATACGACCTCTATCTCCGTTCCCCGCAGCACAAGAACGTGCTGCAGGCGCAGGAGCTGGAATTCCGCATCGTGACGGGGACGGAGGACGACCTCCCACCTGCCCTGTTTGAGCGGCTGCGCAGCACGCCGGAGCCGCTGGCCATCCTGCTGCGCAGCCGTAGGCGCCATGCGGCCGTCGGCTGGTGCTGCGGCCATACCGTGCGCCTGGCGAGCCTGTTTGCGGAGCTCGGCTCCGTCGAGGCCGCCTCGGCCGTCCGCCGCCTGACCTCCGGCAAGCTGCTGAAGCTCGACCATGTGGAGGCGGACGACGCGCAGACGCGGCGCATGCTTGTCAATGAGCTGCTCGCCCGCAGTCTGGCGTCCGACCACACGTTTGCACTGGCCCGCTGCGAGGGCAAATGGCTGGAGGAGCTCGGCTTCTCCCCCGTCGAGGATGCCGAGGGACTGCTGTGCGTCGACATGCGCGCCCCCATTGTCCTCATTCAGGACGTGCTGCTGTGCATCAAAAAGCCGCACCACGATGAGCCGCAGGTGCGCGCCGCCGTAGAGTCCGCCCGGCCCCGGCTGCGCCGCGCGCTGTGCGCGCTGTATCCCGGCAGGCTCGTGCTGAGCTTCGACGCGGAACTGCTCAACCAGTCGCTCATGTACCGCGTGCAGAAGCTCGGCGGTGTACTCGGCGCACCGGCCGGGCAGCTCGGCCGGGCCATGTGCGTGCCCTACGGCAAGATTCTCTCCGACGAGATCGTGCCGAACACCGTCACAAAGACGCTGCATGTGGACAAGACATTCGCGCCGGACGGCAGCTCGTTCTCCGTCCCGGCCTACCCCGGCTACGACACCGTGCGCAATCAGGTCCGCACCATCAAGGCCTTCCGCCGCCCGGTCATCCTCGTGGACGATCTGCTGCACAACGGTTACCGCCTCGACAAGCTCAGCCCGGTTTTTGCCGCGGAGGAGCTGGAGATCCGCACCGTCGTCGTCGGCATTCTCTCGGCGCGCGGCCGCGACCTCATGGAGGTGCAGGGGCGGCAGGTCGAGTGCGAATACTTCATCCCGAATCTGCACTACTGGGTCACGGAGAGCCTGCTGTATCCCTTCCTCGGCGGCGACAGCGTCGGCACGCCTGCGCCGGGGCGGATGCTGCCCTCCATCAACCTGATCCTGCCCTATTACTACCCGCGCCACTATGTTGGAACGACGGACGCCGCCATCCGCGACCTCAGCCGCACTGCGTTGGAGAACACGCTCTCCATCCTGCACGCGCTCGAACAGGCGCATCAGGAACAGTTCAGCACGGCGCTGACGCTGCGCCGCCTCGGCGAGGCCCTCTACCGCCCGCGCCTGCCGGACCGCGGACGATCCCTGCGCTATGACCTGTCGCTTCCCGCCTCCGCCTGTCTGGAGGACGATCTGCTGCGGCTTGACCGCATCCGTATGCGAGGAAGAATGATCCATGGAGCTTAAACAATGGCACGGCTTCTGCCTGTGCCCGCTGGGCGGAGCCTGTCCGCCGGACGCCGCGCCCGCAGACGCGCCGTTTTCCCCGCTGGTGTTTCTTGTCCGGCGCGATCCGCTGCGCTCCCGCGGCCTGTTTGCCGTTACCGTGCTGGACGAGGTCTTCGAGGCCGAGACGGCCGGTGTGCTGCTGCCGCCGGTGCAGGGGACGACGCCTGCCGAGCCGCTGCGCGAATTTGTGGCGGCTAACGGCGCCTGCGTGCTGAACACGGCGTTTTCCGCCGCATTCTCCGTGCTGGAGCGCTGGCACCGGAAGCGCACACAGCCGCTGCGCGTCACGCTCGTCGGGCTCGGCGACGTCGGCGGCACGCTGCTGCTGGCGCTGAAGCTGCTCGGCCGGGAGCTGGGCGAGCTGCGCATCTATGACCCGAACGCCGCGCAGTGCCGGCGCTACGAGCTGGAGCTGAATCAGGTCCTTCCGCTGGACCACCCGCTGCCGCCCGTCACCGTCTGCACCGAGGACACGCTGTTCGACTGCGACCTGCTGCTGTTCACGGCCTCGCGCGGCGTGCCGCCCGTCGGCTCCGGCGTGGCGGACGTGCGGCTGGCGCAATACGAAAAAAACCGCGCCATGCTGCGCAGCTATGCAGCCATGGCGCGCAAAACGCACTTTACCGGTCTGTTTTGCCAGATCTCCGACCCCGTCGATCCGCTGGCCTGCGCCGTTTTCCGCGAAAGCAACCGCAACGCCGCCGGGGAATTTGACGGCTGCGGCCTGCTGCCGGAGCAGGTGCAGGGCTTTGGCCTCGGCGTGATGGAGGCGCGCGCCCGCTGGTGCGCGCAGGAGGACGGCATCGACTTTTCGAACGGCCGCGTCTACGGCCCGCACGGCGGCGGCCTTGTCGCGGCAAACGATCCCGCAGCCTACGACAAAGCGGACTCCGCCCGGCTGACGGAGCGGGCCGTGCATGCCAATCTCGAGGTGCGGGCGCTCGGCTTCAAACCGTATCTCGCCCCCGCCCTCTCCTCTGCCGCCGTGAGCATTCTGTCTCTTGTGCGTGGGCAGCCGTATGATGCCGCTCTGCCGCTCGGCGGCGTGTGGCTCGGCGCACAGCGGCGCATGACGCCGCTCGGACCGCTGCAGCGCCGTGAGCCGCTCCACCCCGCGCTGCTTGCCCGCATCGAGGCCGCGCGGCTGGAGCTGGAGGCCTTCTGCCATGATGCCTGAGCCGCTGACTCTCGTCTGTCCGTCGGCCGGGCCGCGCCTGAGGGACGTGATCGAGACGGCGCTGTGCGACCTTCCGGTCCGCAATGCACAGGGTGACCTGCGCGGCGCGCGTATTTTGTTCGCACTCGATGCAGGCTCCGCCGGGATGGATGAGCCGACGCTCCGTCTGCTCCGGCGGCTGCGGAGCGAGCCGGGCTGTCTGGAGGGCTCCGTCTGCGGCTTCGTTGTCGACGGAGAGACGGAGCTCTACACCAAGGCGCTGGCGCAGGATCTGGCGCTCGCCGCGAATCTCGCCGGAGCGGCCCTGCCCGGCAAGCCGCTCGTGGAGGGCACTGGCTCCCTCTATAACCAGCACATTCTCGCCGCGCGGCGCGGCATGAGCTGGGAGGAGACATACCGTGCACGCACGAGGGAGCTGGGAGAACGCCTGCTCGCCTTTTCCCCGAAGCGCGTCGGGCGGCCGAAGCTGCTCGTGCTGCATGCCTCCGAAAGCGGCCGCTCGAGCACGCTCTGGATGGGCCGCGAGCTGAGCCGCCGCCTGAGCGGCTGCTGCAGCATTGCGGAAATTTCGCTGCGCAACGGCACGATCCACGACTGCCGCGGCTGCTCCTACAGCGCGTGTCTGCATTTTGCGCGCAGCGGCAGCTGCTTTTACGGCGGAGCCATCTCCGAGACCGTCCTGCCCGCGATCCGCGAGTGCGACGCCATGCTGTTCCTCTGCCCGAACTACAACGATGCCGTCGGCGCAAATTTCACGGCCCTGTTCAACCGCCTGACGAGCCTGCTGCTGCAGTGCGACCTGTCGGAAAAGCAGCTCTACAGCGTCATCGTCTCCGGATACTCCGGCGGCGATCTCGTCGCGCGCCAGCTGCTCGGTGCGATGTGCCTGAACAAAACCGTCTCGCTGCCGCCGCGCTTCTGCCTGCTGGAAACGGCGAACGACCTGCCAACGGCGCAGGCTCTGCCGGGCATCGCCGGGCGGCTGGACGCCTTTGCCGCTGCCATGCAGCGCTCCCTGTGTCAGCCCGCCGGGAACAGCTCGGAAATTTCACCGAACGAATAGCCCATCTCTTCCCAGCGCGTGAGCAGACTGTCGAGGATGGCCGCATTTGTCTGCGAGGTGCTGTGCAGCAGCACAACGGCTCCGTTGTGGATGCGCGGGATGAGCTTGGCATAGGCCTGCTCCGACGTCGGCTGATCGTCTTGCAGCCAATCCACATAGGCAAGGCTCCAGAACACGGTGTGATAGCCGAGCTGCTGCGCCATTTCGAGATTTTTCTCGGAATAGATGCCCTGCGGCGGGCGGTAGAATTTTGCAAGCTCCTGCCCGGTCGTGTCACGGTAGAGCGTCTCGAGGGACTCGAGCTCCTGCCGGAACTGCTCCATCTCCCCGATCTTCGACATGTCCCAGTGGTGGTAGGTGTGATTGCCGACCGTATGCCCCTCCTGCGCCATGCGCCGGACGAGGTCTGGATTTCGCTCGATGTAGTTGCCGACCAGGAAGAATGCCGCCGGAGCATGGTGCTTCTGCAGCGCATCGAGGATCTGCGCCGTGCAGCCGTTCTCATAGCCCGCGTCGAACGTGAGATAGATGCGCTTCTGCGCCGTATCGCCAAGGAAGGCCGCATCATACTGCCGCAGCCGGTCCGCCGTGGTGTTTCCCACGGGCGGCTGGCCCTCCTGCTGGAAGCTCAGGCCCCACGAGCCTGCCGGGAGCGCCGCTGCCTGCTTGGCCGCGCCCGCGCCCGCAAGGGCCAGAATGATGCCCAGCACGAGCAGGACGGGCAGATTCCGCCGGTAAAAGTTTCGCATGTCCATCACCTCGCCTCAGCTTATGCCGCCGCTGCCGGGAAATATGCAGGGCGCGAATTTCCCGGCTGTCAAGTTTTTTCTCTTGACAAGCGCACATCCGTCTGCTATAATACCCAAGGTCAAGGGGGGCAGTATCATGAAACAGGAAGCCTTTACCATGTCCCTGCTCTTCGACACCTACGGCGCGCTGCTGACCGAAAAGCAGCAAACCTATTTTGACCTCTATTACAATCAGGATCTCTCGCTGGCAGAGATCGCCGAGCAGGAGGGCATTTCCCGTCAGGGCGTTCACGACGCCATCTCCCGCAGCGAGGCGCTGCTCGCTTCGTTCGAGCGCGTGACCGGCTGCGTCGCCCGGGAGCAAAAGCTCCGCCATGCCCTCGCCGCGATCACCGCCGAGGCCCAGCCCTTGCTGCAGGCCGAGGATCCCGCCACCCGGCAGGGCGCCCAGCGCATCCTTGCCGCCGTTGATTCCCTGAAGGAGTAGCCATGGCATTTGAAGGTCTGACCGCAAAACTGAACGCCGCGTTCAAAAAGCTGCGCGGCAAGGGCCGCCTGTCCGAATCCGATATCAAGGAGGCCATGCGTGAGATCCGTCTTGCGCTTCTGGAGGCGGACGTCAGCTATAAAGTCGTCAAGGACTTCGTCAAGTCCGTTTCGGAGCGCTGCTCCGGGCAGGACGTGATGGAGAGCCTGACCCCTGCACAGACGATCGTCAAGATCGTCAACGAAGAGCTCATCCGTCTGATGGGCAGCGAAAATCAGCGTATTTCCATCTCCCCCAAGCCGCCGACGGTCGTTATGCTCGTCGGCCTGCAGGGCGCAGGCAAGACCACGAACGGTGCAAAGCTCGCCGGTCTGTTCAAAAAGCAGGGCAAGCGCCCGTTGCTCGTCGCCTGCGATATTTACCGCCCCGCCGCCATCAAGCAGCTGGAGGTCGTCGGCGGTCAGCTCGGCATCCCGGTGTTCCAGATGGGGCAGGAAAACCCCGTGAAGATCGCCAAGGCGGCCATCCGCCATGCGCAGCAGCACGGCAACGACATGGTCTTCCTCGACACGGCCGGCCGCCTGCATGTGGACGAGGCCCTGATGAACGAGCTGAAGTCCATCAAGGCTGAGGTCCAGCCGAATGAAATTCTGCTCGTCGTGGACGCCATGACCGGTCAGGACGCCGTGAACGCCGCCCAGTCGTTCAACGAATGGCTGGACATCGACGGCGTGATGCTCACGAAGCTCGACGGCGATGCCCGCGGCGGCGCTGCGCTGTCCGTCAAGGCCGTCACCGGCAAGCCCATCAAGTTCATCGGCACCGGCGAAAAGCTCGACATGATCGAGCCGTTCCACCCGGAGCGCATGGCTTCGCGGATCCTCGGCATGGGTGACGTGCTCACACTGATCGAAAAGGCCGAGCAGGCCCTCGACCAGAAGAAGGCCGCCGAGCTCGAGCAGAAGATGCGCGCAAACAAGTTCACGCTCGCCGATTTCTACGATCAGCTCCTGCAAATTCGGAAGATGGGTCCCATGCAGGACCTGCTCGGCATGATCCCCGGCATGGGCAGCATGAAGAATGTGCAGGTCGACGAATCGGCCCTCGGCCGCGTCGAAGCCATCATTCTCTCCATGACGCCCTATGAGCGCGAGAACCCCGCGTGCCTGAACTCCTCGCGCAAGCGCCGCATCGCGCTTGGCTGCGGCCAGAAGGTCGAGGACGTTAACCGTCTGCTCAAGCAGTTTGACCAGATGCAGCAGCTTATGAAGCAGATGAACGGCAAGGGCAAAAAGCGCAAGCTGCCCGGCAAAATGGGGGGCTTCCCCGGCTTCCCCGGTATGTGATCATTGGACCGCAACCAGGTCTGACGATATATTTTGAATTCTATTTGGAGGTGAAACCCCATGGTTAAAATCAGACTGAGAAGAATGGGTGCGAAGAAGGCTCCTTACTACCGCATCATCGTTGCTGATTCCCGCAGCCCGCGCGACGGCCGCTGCATCGAAGAGATCGGCACCTATGATCCCCTGACCGAGCCGGCCACCATCACTGTCGACGCCGAAAAGGCCCAGCAGTGGATCAAGAACGGCGCTCAGCCGACCGACACCGTGAAGGCGCTTTTGAAAAAGGCTAACGTCCTTTGATCGAGAGGGACTGCACGATGAAGGAACTCTTGCTCTATGTGGCAAAGCAGCTTGTTGACGATCCCGAGGCCGTGACGGTCACGGAGCGTGAGGACGGCGAGAGCACCGTTCTGGAGCTTCACGTTGCGCCGGAGGATATGGGCAAGGTCATCGGCCGCCAGGGACGCATCGCAAAAGAGATCCGGACCATCATCAAGGCCGTCTCCCAGCGTGACGGCAAGCGCGTCACCGTTGACATTGTGGACTGATGCAAATTCGCTCGCTGCATCCCTGCAGCGGGCATTTTGCATTTTTCCCCCTTTTGCCCCGCCGGCCCGCGTGCATACCGTTATCGTGCATGCGAACTTGTCATGGAGGAACCGCTGTTATGAAATCTGATCCGCCCCGCGTCCGGGCGCTGCGCAGGCAGCTAACCGCGACGTTCTATCGAAAAAATAAAGCCACATTCTTTGTCACAGCAGGAGCAATGCTCCTGCTCGGCGGCGCGCTGCTGGCCGTTGCCTGGATCCTACAGCAGATCATCGACATTGCCTCCGGCGACAGCGTTGCCCCGCTCGTTCGCATGTGCTGGCTGTGTCTCGGTGTTCTGGTAAGCGTGACGACGATCTATGTGGTGCAGTGCTATACCTACCCCGCCTTTCTGCGCCGCGCCATGAAGCAGTATAAAGAATACGCCTTCACAGAGCTGACGAAGAAAAGCATCAGCACGTTCTCAGATGAGAATACGAGCCGCTATATCTCCGCCCTGACGAACGATGCCGTCTCCATCGAGACAAATTACCTTGCGAAGATCTTTACACTTCTGACAAAGAGCGTCTCCTTTGTGGGCGGCCTGGTCATGATGCTGCTCTACAGTCCCCTGCTCACCGGCTTTGCCCTGCTGCTGTCGCTCGTGCCGCTGGCTGTTTCCGTCCTGTGCGGCAACAGGCTGGCGCGGATGGAGACGGAGGTCTCGCGGCAGAACGAGTCGTTCGTCGCCATGACGAAGGACCTCCTGTCCGGCTTCTCCGTTGTCAAGAGCTTCAAGGCAGAGGCCGAGGTCGTTGCCCGCTTCTGCCGCCGCAACGAGGAACTGGAGGAGACGAAGGGCCGCCGCCGCCGCATGGAGGAGGTCATCACCATGCTCGGTACCGGCGCCGGGATCGTGGCTCAGCTCGGCGTGTTCCTGTTCGGCGCGTATCTTGCCGTGACGAAGCAGGGCGTTACGCCCGGCGTCGTCATCGTGTTTCTGCCGCTCATGAGCTTCGTGGTCGATCCCATCGGCTCCGTGCCGCCCATCCTGGCCAACCGCCGCGCCGCTGTCGCCCTCATCGACAAGCTGGCCGACGCCGTGGGCAAAAACGTCCGCGAGAGCGGCGAACAGATGGACCCGGTCCTGCGCGACGGTATCACCATCGATCACCTGACCTACGGCTATCACGAGAGTGCGCCCGTCCTGAACGACGTTTCCGTCCGCTTTGAGGCCGGAAAAAGCTATGCCATCGTCGGCACATCCGGCAGCGGCAAGTCCACGCTCGTGAACCTGCTCATGGGCAGCAGCAACGACTATCAGGGCAGCATCCGCTTCGATCAGCGCGAGCTGCGCACCATCGCAGCGGAATCGCTCTATGGCCTTGTTTCCGTCGTGCAGCAGAACGTGTTTATCTTCGACGATACCATCCGCAACAACATCACGATGTTCCGCCACTTTGACGAGATGCTTGTGCAGCAGGCCACGGAGAAGGCCGGTCTGACTCCCCTTTTGGCCGAGCGCGGCGAGGACTATATCTGCGGTGAGGGCGGCTCCGGCCTCTCCGGCGGCGAGCGGCAGCGCATCTCCATCGCGCGCTGCCTGCTGCGGCAGACGCCCGTCCTGCTCATCGACGAGGCCACGGCAGCGCTGGACGCCGCCACGGCCTATTCTGTCAGCGCCGCCATTCTGGCCATTGAGGGTCTGACGCGTATTGTCGTTACACACCGGCTCGAGGAGCCGCTGCTGCGGAAATATGATGAAATTCTCGTTCTGAAAAACGGCGAGATCTGCGAACGCGGCAGCTTTGACGCCCTGATGGCCCGCCGTGAGCAGTTCTATTCCCTGTTCAACGTGGCAAACGGCTGACCCTGACCGAAAACACGGAGCCCCCGCTCTGAAAGCGGAGGCTCCGATTTTTTGCGCCAATTTTGTTCAGAAGCCAAGCTCCTCGCCGACGAGGATGACATGGATGCGCCCGGCGGGGCGGCAGTTTCGCGTGATGAGGATCTGATTGCAGATGCATTCCTCACCGTGGCAGTCGGCACAGCAGCCGGTCTGCGCGCACGGCGTTTTGCCGAGAAAGCGCTGCTCATTTTTCGGCGCGGCGATCGTTCGGGCACGGCGCACGGCCTCGTCGAGCGTATCGACGACCTTGTTCATCCCGGCGATCACGATGATCTCGCGCGGACCGAACACAATGGCAGCAACGCGGTTTCCCTTGCCGTCGATATTCACCAGTTCTCCCGTAAGGCTGACGGCATTCGCGCCCGTCAGGAAGAAATCGGCAGAGAGGCAGTCGTGGGCCGCCTGCTCCCGCTCGGCATCCGTCTGCATGCTCTCGCGGTCAATGACACGCCACGGGCCATCCCGCAGGGCCTGCTGCAGGCCGATCTGGTCAGCAGAGCGCGCGCCGCCCCAGCCAACCAGAGAGCCCTGGGGGATCAGCCGCAGCGCAGCAGCAAGCGCAGAGGTCCGGTTCGGGCAGTAGCATGCATCAAAATGCCGGGCGCGAAGATTCTTCAGCAGGAGCTGCGCGCGCTTTTCATAAAACTGCGAAACAGGTTCCATCGGTATCCCTCCGTTTTTCTTTCATTTTACCGCGCCGGAGGCGAAAATGCAAGGGATTCAAATTGCCGCCCTGTCCCGAGCGAGGGACAGGGCGGCAACGCTTGATTTTCGCTTATTTGTCAGCGGGAACGATGGTCAGGCCGTTGAGGTCCAGACCGCCGCCAACGGTGTCGATCAGCGTGATCGCGCCGGTCTCATCGAAGGAGTAGAGGCGATGCGCCGAGTCAGTCACATAGAACAGGCCGGTCGTCGGATCGTAGTCCATTTCGTTGAGGCGGTTTTCGACCATGATGTCGACCTCCGCAAGCTTCGTAAATGTGGTGAGATCCACATCCGCGCGGATGAGCTCGGTATTGCCATAGCCTCTGGCAAGGACATAGACATTGCCGTCCTTGCAGGCAACGGTACGCGGAGACGGGATGTTCGTCATGCCAGACATATCGCGGTAGGCCGTCCAGTAGTTCAGCTGCGTGGGATCCATACGGGACGGATTGAACTGGAACAGGTAGAAGCCCGCGACAACATACAGCACCTTATTTACCGGGTCATACGCGAGATCGTTGGCATCGGTGAAGGTGTAGACCTGGCCCTTCAGCGTGGTCTGCTTCGACGTGAGGTCGTAGTAGTAGATGTAGGGCAGGCCGCCTTCGTTGACGACATAGTACAGGCCGCCTTCGTAGTCATAGGCAAGACCCGTGATGTTCGTGCCGCCGCTGAAGGTCGCGACCTCAGTCGCCGTGGAGTCCGGCAGCTCGGGGTTGAAGCTGTAGAGGGCGTCGTGCTTGGCGGAGACCGTGTAAGCCGTGGAGACAGGCTTGCCGGTCATGTCGACCACAGTCAGCGTGCAGGTGGCAGTAACGCCGGTCTCTACGCTCGTGGCGGTGATGACGACGTTGCCTGCGGCAACGGACGTGACCAGACCGTTTGCATCGACCTTCGCGACGTTCTCATCGGAGGAGCTCCAGGTGATGGCCTGATTCGCCGCGTTGGACGGGCGGACCTTGCCGGTAAGCTGGAAGGACTCGCCAAGGGCCAGACGGCCGACGGTCTTATTCAGCAGGATGCCGTTGACCTTGCCGACAGGTGTCTGCTCCGCCGTGGGGATGGAGCACAGGAGGCCGAGATAGGCATCGCCCTGCTTCGTCGTACGGCCGGGAGCGGTCTGGACGGAGATCTTGCCGAGGTTCACGAGCTCAGGCGTGCCCTCGCCCAGCATGAACATGTACATGCCGTTGCTCATGGCCAGCTGCTTCGTGTGATACGTTGCATGCAGGTACAGACGATCCGTGCCAAAGTCATAGGTCATCTGTGCGTTGTAGGACATGCTGCCGTAGTAGGTGCTGCCGGTGCCAACCTGAGCGCCCGGGATATCCATGACGAAGGTGCAGGCAGCTGTCTTCGGATCGACGGTGTAGAGCTTCGCCTCCACGCCGATGGCAGTGCTTCCGGCTGCGTAGAGGACGCCTCTCTTGTCGATTGCAAGAGCCGTGACCTTCTCGGAGGTCGCCGCGATCTCGGTGACGGCGCCGGTATCAAGGTCGATCGTCACAAGCTTGCCGCTGAGCGTCAGTCCGTACATGGTGCCGGTCGTATAGTCCATGGCCATACCGGTGACCTGATCGGTCTCCACGTCGAGGTTGACGCTGCCGAGGTTCGTGTAGGACGAAATGTCCGAAGCATCGAAGCGGTAGAAGTCGCCCTTGGAGTTGTAGGCGTAGACACAGCCGTCGTAGTAAGCGCCGGTGCGCAGGGAGTAAGCACCGATGGCAGAGGTCGTCACCGGGCAGGTGCTCAGGTTGTTGTCCGGGACCTGCAGCCAGAAGTCATAGTAGCCACTGCCGCCGTTCTGGTCGTCGTTCAGGAACGAGAGGAACGTGCCTGCGGAGGCGTAGACCGTGACGTCGATGCTGTCCGTGAACGGGCCGCCCTCGACCTCGGGGTTCTTATTCGTGATGGAGACCGTGACAGTCGCCGTGCCGACGCCGTGGAACGTGGCAACACCAAAGCGGTCAACGGTGACCACATCGGGGTTGCTGCTGGTCCAGGTGCGGGTACGGACAGTCGGGCGGACCGGGGTCGTGACGGTATCGAGCTGCAGCGTGCCGCCGACAAGGCCGGTGACACTGTCGCCGTTCATAATCTCGATGCCCTCAACGGGGATGTGCTTCGTCTCCGGCTCATTCTCCGGAATGGTGAACATTGCGGTGGACTCAACGCCAGACTTCGTGGAGACGTTGCCGATCTTCACGATCGTCGCTTCGAGCTTGTCGGGATCCCATTCCTGCGGGTCGATGCGGACGAGGCACAGCGGAGAAGAACCGGCATTCATGCAGGGGTTCCAGTAGATGTTTCCAGTGTTGTAGTCATACATCATAGAAGCATAGTACCAGGTATCCTGACCGAGGGAGCCGAGCTTCGTCGTGCTCAGGGTGTCGGCATCGACCATGTAGAGGTTGCCGGACATGCGTGCCGTGGTCATGCTTTGCCGTTGCGTGCGATACATCGAAATCACGCGTGTAGTAGTTGAAGATGAACGGAAGCTTGCTATTATAATAGGAGCGATTGCGCAGGCTCGTCATCTGGCCCGCATTCAGCGTGTTCCAGATGGCATCGACGCCTTCCTTCGTCAGGGAGCTCTCGGTGAGCTTATCCTCGGACAGAGCGCCGAAGTTCGGATGATCGACCACGATGCCGGTGTCCAGAATGGCGACCTTCATGCCCTTGCCGGTGAAGCCCGTTGCATTGAGCTGATCGGCGCCGATCATGGTGGTGGCATTGCTGGTCATAGGCTGCAGCTCACCGTCAGACGTCAGGGTGGACTCCTCCTCGGGAAGCGAGAACGTCGGGGCGACGTAGACATGATCCACACCGGGCAGCGCCTCGAGGGCCTCCTTATTGCCGTACTCCGTCTTTACGGCCACGCCGGTCGTGGCGATGGTGTAGGTGTAGCCCAGCTCGAACTGTGCGTCATTGCGGAACTTCTGGGTGAGGTTTGCCTTGAGCGCATTGAGCTCGAGACGGAGCGCAGCCTCATAGGCAACAGCCTTCGGCGCGCGGGTGGCGATGTCGTCCTTCGTGAAGCCTGCCACGAGCAGCGGGCTCTTCTGCATGACGACGATGAACGTAACAACCTCGTCCGCCTTGGGCTCGCTCTCGGCAAGCTGTGCGGGGAAGCGGTTTTCGCCGTTCTGCACGAGCTTCGGCTCACCAGCCTCAACGGGCTGCTGCGCGTCGGTCTCGACAGTCGGGTCTTCAGCGATATTGCTGCTCGGGAGCTGCACCGGGCCGTCCGTGGAGATCTCCGGGACGTTGCCGTCTGCAAAGCCGCTCTCCGTGGCAAAGGCCATGGGAACGCCCGTCAGAACAAGTGCCAGCGCAAGGAGCAGAGACAGGATCCTTTTCTTCATTGCGGCTCCTCCCTTTCTCAGTGCTGCACCAGCGTGGCATACCGCACGATGACGGTGGCCACCTGACCGCGGGTGGAATTACCGGTGGGATCGAGCTTATTCTCGCCCACGCCGTTGATAAGGCCAACGCTGACGGCCCACGTCATTGCGGGGACCGCATAGGCGCTGACGCTGGAAGCGTCCACAAAGGCGCTCAGGCTGCCCGTCGCGCTGGTGTCGACACCGGCAAGCTTGGCATAGCGCGCAAAGAACGTGACCATCTGCTCGCGGGTGACGTTCTGCTCCGGAGCAAACTCCGTTGCGCTCACGCCGTTGGTGACGTTGTTCTGATAAGCCCAGATGACAGCGTTCGTGTACCAGCTGTTCTTCTCGACATCGCGGAACGGTGCAGTGCCCTTGACGGCGGGCTCACCTGCGATGCGATAGAGCACGGTGACGAGCATGGCACGGCTCATCTCGGTATTGGGCTGGAACTTCGCGCCGCCCATGCCGATCATGTAACCGCGGCTGACGACGAAGTCGATGCCCTCGTGATAATACTCGTTCCGATCGACGTCCGTAAAGCGGGAAGCCGGGCACTCGACGAGCAGCGTAGCGGTGGACTGCAGCTTTGCATCCTTCGCGCCGCTGATGTAGCCGCCCTGCAGGACGACCTGCGTTCTGCCCTCCTGCAGTGCCTCGAACTTGAGGGTCAGGACGGTGCCGGCCTTGGCAGCCTTCGCACCGGCAAATGCCGCAACGACGGTGTCCTTCTTGCCAGAGTTGACCTTCAGGCTGAGTTCCGTGCCTGCGGGCCAGGCCTCGCCTGCCTCTGCGCCGACGAACTTCAGGCTCTTGCTGTCGTAGGCAAAGGTCAGCTTTCCGTCTGCCACGACGCCGTCTGCCTCCGTGTTCACGGCGACACAGACCTCATCGCCGCGGATCACATGCTGGGATGTGACCTGAAGCGTGAGGAGAGAGCTCTCGATCGCAGCGACGCTGGTCAGACCCAGGCCGAGCACCAGGGTGACTGCCAGCAGCAGCGAAAAGAGCCGGCGAACGTTACTTCTCATAATCTCTGTTCCTCCTTCTTTTTGATGCACCCAAGCCGGGTACGCGGGCCCGCCGTTCCTGCCGAGTCGGCAGTATTGCAGCGGCAAGCTGCAATTTTTGCAGCTGATACCCAATGTTACCATAAACACAGGAAAATCGTAAGCATTTATTTTCAATATTTGTCTCATAAATAGTCGTATAGTCCTGACGGCGTAAAAATTTGGTAAAAAATACCCGTCCGGCACCGGTCAGGTACCGAACGGGCCATATCTTACTTCTGTTCGCTGACGTATTCCAGTACCCAGCGGAACAGGCGTTCGAGCGCATCGGGCCGCGTGATATAATTCACGCGCTCACCGTCGCCGCGCGTCTCCAGATAGCCGAGCTTGTAAAGCCCGTAGACGTTCCGGGAGACCGTGCCGGAGTTCAGGTTCATCGAGGCCGCAAGCTGCGCCGCCGAAAACGGCTCTGCGGCACAGCGCCTCAGGATCTCCAGCTTGTCCTTACCGGTCAAGGCGCGCATCATGGCGCACAGTGTCTCGGCATCCGGCCGGACCTGATGTGCCGCCGCAAATTCAAAGCTGAGGTTCGCGCCGAGATAGGCAATGCGAACGGTCTTGCCGCCGCTCTCGAACCACTCCGTCCAGAAGCCGACCATGTTGAAGTTCCACAGCGCGATCCAGACCTCATCCGGCTGCATCTCCTGCGTGAAGAGATACGACGCGCGGAACATCTCCTGCTGGAACGTGTCGACGGAGTGCGTCTGAAAGTACTTTTCCCAGATGGCCAGCTGCGCGCGATTCCGCTCGGTCAATGCCTGCATTTCGGCCGCCAGCTGCTCGGCGACCGGGCGGAGCAGCTCCGTCAGCTCGCGCAGATAGGTCTCGAACTCCGTCAGCACGCGCAGGATCTCCCATCGTGCCTCCATGGAGCATGGCAGCCGTTCCAGCTGCACCTGCAGCGGCTCCGGCTCCTCCTGCGGATCAAGCGGCTCCAGAACGAGGCCCATGGTGTTCATGTCGTTGATCTTGAAGCCAATGCCCGACATATACCGGAACATGCGCAGCAGCTCGGCGGCAAACGAGTCAATATCGGTGCAGTTGAGCGGCGTGGCCACGAGCATGGTGTGCGCAAGGCAGCAGCAGGTCTTCTCATCCGTTCCCGGCAGCTTTTCAAAAAAATAGCGCAGCCGCGCCTGATGCGGGTCGAGCGTCTGCGTGACGGCTGCGGAGATACAATCCAGCTCCTGCGCCAGCTGCAGGCCCTGATCCTCCTTCTCGAGCAAGTAGCGGCCAAATTTTCGGTTTACACGCTCATAGTCTCTTGTATATGCTATTCCATTTATATAATAGTATAAAAGATAGACGGTTTCCGCAAAAAGGCAGGGTTTATCGATCACACGAACCTTCACAAGATCACTCCTTTGCGGCTATTGTAGTATACGCCCGCGCAATTTGTCAACACCCGTTTCGGAAAAAACTTGTATATTTTGCCGGAATCTGCCGCATAAAAATCGGTCGTTCCTGTCATTGTCACAAAGCGCTCCCCTGCCGGAGTTGACAAATTTCTGCCTTTCCGGTATGATAAACCAAACGGCATATCCGAAAAACGGAGCTGCCGCAGGAGGACCTATGAAATATGATTTTATCACGGTGCTCGACCGCACCGGCGCGGATTCCATTGCCGCAAACATCGATCCCTGGGGCGTGAGCCCTGCTCCGGCGCAGTGCATCCCCATGTGGGTCGCGGACATGAGCTTCCCGACCGCGCCGCCGATCCTCGAGGCGATGCATAAGCGTCTCGCTTTTCCGAACTTCGGTTATTTTTCCATGCCGGATGAATATTTTGACTGCATTCTCCGCTGGCAGGAGACGCGCAACGGCCTGACCGGCCTGAAGCGCGCGGACATCGGCTATGAAAACGGCGTGCTTGGCGGCGTCAGCTCGGCCGTGCAGGCCCTGACCGTCCCCGGAGAGGCCGTGCTGCTGCACGCCCCGGCCTACATCGGCTTTACCCATGTTCTGGATAATCTCGGCCGCAAAGCGGAGCTTTCTCCCCTGCGCCGCGATGAAAACGGTGTCTGGCGCATGGATTACGAGGACATGGACCGCCGCCTGAAGGAGCATTCCATCCGCCTTGCCATCCTCTGCTCGCCGCATAACCCGACGGGCCGCGTCTGGGAGCGGTGGGAGCTGGAAAAGGCCATGAAGGTCTATGCCGCAAACGACTGCTTTGTCCTCTCAGACGAGATCTGGTCCGATCTCATCCTGCCGGGCTATCGGCACATTCCCACGCTTTCCGTCTCGGACGATGCACGCCGCCGCACGGCCGCCTTCTACGCCCCGAGCAAGACGTTCTCGCTGGCGGGTCTCATCGGCTCGTATCACATCATCCCTGATCCATGGCTGCGCGACCGCGTGACGCGGCAGGGCGACCTCAGCCATTACAATTCCTGCAACGTGCTCTCGCTGCACGCCCTGCTCGGAGCCTATTCGGACGAGGGCGCACAGTGGCTCGACGAGCTGCGCCCCGTGCTGGCGGACAACATCCGCTATGCCTGCGATTTCATCGCCGCTCACTTCCCCGGTGTGCAGGTCATGCAGCCGCAGGGAACCTATATGCTGTTTCTGGACTGTGCCGCATGGCTGCAGGAGCACCATATGACGCTGCGGGAGCTGGAGGAGCGCGGAGCGCGTGCCGGTGTCATCTGGCAGGACGGCGCGGCGTTTGCGTGGCCGGACTCCATCCGGATGAATCTGGCCCTGCCGCACAGCAGGCTCGTCGAAGCCATGGAGCGCCTTCGTGTCCATGCCTTCTGCTGAAGTGCTGGCGGGCTTCCTCCGCGCGCACGGTCTGCAGCTCAATGCGCAGCAGCAGGCAGCCGTCGGAGCGGTCGAGGGGGCCGTCCTGCTGCTGGCCGTCCCCGGCAGCGGCAAGACGACCGTACTTGTGACGCGGCTGGGCTATCTCGTGCAGTGCTGCAACGTCCGCCCGGAGGAGATCCTCACCATGACCTATACCGTCGCTGCCACCCGCGACATGCGAAACCGCTTCTCTTCCCTGTTCGGTGAGGAGCTTGGCAGCCGGATGGAGTTTCGCACCATCAACGGCGTCTCCGCGCGCATCATCCGCGCCTATGAGCAGCGGATGGGACGGACCGCCTTTTCCCTGCTCTCGAGCGAGGCAGAGCAGACCGCCCTGCTGCGCGTGCTGTATTTCCGGTGCAAGGGCGAGTACCCGACGGACGCCGAGCTCAAGCAGGCCCGCACGCTCATCGCCTATGTAAAAAATCAGATGCTGGGCAAGGAGGAGTTGGACCTGCTGTGGAAGGAGCTGGACTGCTTTCCTGCGCTTTACCGCGCCTATCAGCAGGCGCTGTGCAATGCCAGGCAGATGGACTATGACGACCAGATGGTCTATGCCCTGCGCATCCTGCGGCAGGTCCCGGAGATCCTGCACGAATTTCAGGCGCGCTATCACTACTTCTGCGTGGACGAGGCACAGGATACCTCGCGCATCCAGCATGCGATTGTCTCGCTGCTGGCCGGTGCAGGCGGGAACCTGTTTCTCGTCGGCGACGAGGACCAGAGCATCTACGGCTTCCGCGCCGCCTGCCCGGATATGCTGCTGCACTTTGAGGCGGACCACCCCGGCGCAAAGGTCCTGTTCCTCGAACAAAACTACCGCTCCACGCCGCAGATCGTCGAGGCGGCCGACCGCTTCATCCGCCAGAACGTCTCCCGCCGGGACAAGCACATGCAGCCCGTCCGCTCCGGCGGCGCGGCCATCCGCCAGATCCCGCTGAACCGCCGCGAGCGGCAGTACACCTACCTGCTCGAGGTCGCGCGCGATCTGCCGGAGAATACCGCCGTGCTGTACCGCGACAACGACTCCGCCCTGCCGCTCATCGATCTGCTGGAGCGAAACGGCGTTCCCTACCGGGCGAAGCAGACGGACGGCACGTTTTTCTCCAGCCGGATCGTGCGGGACATCACGGATATCATCCGCTTTGCGCAGTCCCCGTGGGACGGCGCGCTGTTCCGCCGCATTTATTATAAATTCTGTGCCGGGATCCCGAAGGCCGTGGCTGAGCGGGCTGCGGCCCACAATCCCACGGCCGAGCCGCTTCTGCTGGCCGTGGCGGACGACGACGTCTCCCCGTATACGCGGCGGCAGTGCCGCATGCTTCAGACCCATCTGCAGAACCTCCGGACGGAGAAGGCCAACCGCGCCGTCTACCGCATCGTCGCCTTCATGGGCTATGGCGACTACCTGGACCAATGCGGGGCCGACAAGAGCCGCGCAGAAATTCTGGAGGCGCTCGGCGCGCAGGAGCCGGATCCTCTGCGCCTGCTGGAGCGTCTGGACGAGCTGCAGGCCCTGCTGCGGCAGCCGAAGTCCGAGGCGCGCGGCCTGATCCTCTCCACAGTGCACTCGAGCAAGGGCCTGGAGTATGACCGGGTCTTTCTGCTCGACGTCATCGACGGCGTGTTTCCAAAGGAGGGCGAGGACGTCGACCGTGACGAAGAGCGGCGGCTGTTCTATGTCGCCATGACCCGCGCCCGCAACGAGCTTGCCGTCTTCACCTTCCCGCCGGAAAAAACGTCCTCGGCCTTTTCGCAGTTCCTGTTCCGACCGAAGCGCCGCATCCCGCGCAAGTCAAAGAAAAAGACTGCGGCAGACAGCTTTCTCCCCGGCACGCCGGTGCAGCACAGCGCCTATGGCGCGGGGCGCATTCTGGCGCGGGAGGGCGACCGTGTCCGCATCCGCTTTTCCAGCGGCAGCGAGCGGGTGTTTTCGCTGGCCGCCGCCGTTCCGAACGGGCTTCTCAGCCTGCGGCAGGAATCCGGCGGAAATGCCGCAAAAGCCGATTGACACGGTAGGCAATTCGTTGTATCATAATTTGAACGGCCCTGCGCCGTGAATCCACAGTGCGGAGGAACATCTCACCATGCTCAATTCTTTCTCCCGAACCGAACTGCTGCTCGGCCACCCGGCCATGGAGGCCCTGAAGCACGCGCGCGTGGCGGTCTTCGGCATTGGCGGCGTCGGCGGCTATGCCTGCGAGGCCCTTGTCCGCAGCGGCGTTGGCGCCTTTGACCTCATTGACGACGACAAGGTCTGCCTGACGAACATAAACCGCCAGATCATCGCCACGCGGAGGACCGTCGGCCAGTATAAGGCCGACGTCATGTGCGACCGTATGCTCGACATCAATCCGCAGGCCGATATCCGCGTACACCGCTGCTTCTTCCTGCCGGAAAACGCCGCAGAGTTCCCGTTTTCGGAATATGATTACATTCTCGACGCCGTCGACACCGTCAGTGCCAAGCTCTCGCTTGCCGTGCAGGCGCAGGCAGCCGGTGTACCGATCATCAGCGCCATGGGGGCGGGCAACAAGCTCGACGGCAGCCGCTTCCGCATCTCCGATATCTCCGAGACGCGTGTATGCCCGCTGGCACGTGTGATGCGCCGCGAGCTCAAAAAGCGCGGCGTGCGCCGCCTGAAGGTCGTCTGGTCTGACGAGCAGCCGACCCGTCCGCTCGAGGACATGGCCAACAGCTGCCGCTACCACTGCATCTGTCCGCCGGGCGCCGCACATAAGTGCACGGATCGCCGCGATATCCCCGGCAGCACGGCCTTTGTGCCGCCGATCGTCGGCCTTCTGATGGCAGGCGAGGTCATCAAGGACCTGACGGCTTCCGTCAGACAGGAGGGCACATGGAACTGACGCTCGAAGAATTGGAGGCGCTGGAGCCTGGCAGCTATACCCTGCTCGACCTCCGCTCGGAGCAGGAGACCGCCTACGGCACCATTCCCGGCTCCGTTCCGGCCAACGCCGCCGCCCTGCCGGAGGGGCTTCCGGCAGAGCCCGGCCGCATCGTGCTGTTCTGCACACGCGGCAAGCTCAGCCTTGAAACGGCTGAACGCCTGCGCGACGAAGGCTTCGATGCCTGCAGCCTCAAGGGCGGCTATCTTGCCTGGCTCATGCGGCAGATGCAGCGGCAGGAGGCAGAGGAGCTGTGCAGCCGCGTGGAAAACAGTCTGCGCAAGCGCTTCCGCCTGAAGCTGTGGTGCAACTTTACCAAGGCCATCCGGCAGTATGAGCTTGTCAAGCCGAACGACCGTATCGCCGTGTGCATGTCCGGCGGAAAGGACTCCATGCTCATGGCAAAGCTTTTTCAGGAGCTGCAGCGTTATACGAAGTTTCCCTTCTCGGTGGAATACCTCGTTATGGACCCCGGCTACAGCCCGGAGAACCGCCGCGTTATTGAAGAAAATGCACGAAAGCTGAATATTCCCATCCACATTTTCGAGTCGAACATCTTTGACTATGTCTACAATGTGGACAAATCTCCCTGCTATCTCTGCGCGCGCATGCGCCGCGGGCACCTTTATGACTATGCCCGCCGGCTCGGCTGCAACAAGATCGCGCTCGGGCATCACTATGACGACGTCATTGAGACGATCCTCATGGGCATGCTCTACGGCGCGCAGGTCCAGACCATGATGCCGAAGCTTCACAGCATAAATTTTCCCGGTATGGAGCTGATCCGGCCGCTGTACCTGATCCGCGAGGACGATATCAAGGCCTGGAGGGACGCAAACGAGCTGCACTTCATCCAGTGCGCCTGCCACTTTACCGACACCTGCACGACCTGCTCCAATCAGGAGACGCGCTCGAAGCGGCAGGAGATCAAGGAACTGATCCGCACGCTGAAGCAGCGCAATCCGGATGTGGAGGCGCACATCTTCCGCTCTGTGGAGAATGTGAATCTCGACACCGTCATCGGCTGGAAGACCGGCGGAAAAAAATACAGCTTCCTCGACCGCTATGATGAAGAAGCCTAGAATAAATCCCTCTGCTAGACGCGCAGAGGGATTTATTCTATGTTACATTGGGATCAGCAGCAGCGTTCCGGCCGGGACCTCGTCTGCCTGCAGGTCATTTGCCGCCGCGACCGTCTCCGGCGCAGTGCGGCAGGCCTTTGCGATATCCCAGACCTGCTCCGGCTGCTCCGTGCGCCGCAGGATGACGCCCGGACGCCGCGCATCTTCCGGCTCCGGCTCCGTCGTGCCGCCGCACACGGCCTTGAGCGCATGCCGCGCCGTGCTGGCAAGCGTCACCTGCACCGGGCAGCGCAGTGTCACGCCGTCCGCCCCTGCCGCGCAGAACAGCTCGCCCGGCGTGATCTCCGTGACGCGGCAATCCGCCTGCGGCGCAAGCGCCGTTTCCAGCAGCACGTTCGTCCGCAGCGTCTGGCCCTGCAGCTTCCCTGCCGGGTCGGTGAAAAGGACGTTTGCGGCAAGCGGCAGCTCGATTTTTGCCATGCCGTTCTCCTGCCGCCGCACCGGCTCCCCTGCCAGTACCCAGCCGTCCGCGATGGCGGAGGCGGGCTCCCGCCCGGCCGCCTGCGCCGTCTCGCGGAACGTCTGGACATCGAGGATGCCCTCCATCTCCCACGTCTCCCACTGCGGCTTCAGCTCGGCATCGAGGCAGTAGGCATCCTCGATCAGCTCTACCGGCTGCTCGCCGCAGACCGTGCACTGCGCCAGAATGCCCGCGCTCAGCAGCAGGCGGCGGCAGTCGAGCTGGCCGTCCGGCTCCGTCTCGGCCGAGGTCAGGGCGAGGAATACCGTCAGGTCTCCCTCATCCAGGTCCTGCTCCAGCTCCGCAAACTGCGAGAACGGAAGCTCCGTCTCCTGCCGCTGCAGGCTGCCGTCTGGGGACTCATAGAGGATATGGACCGTCAGCCGCCCCTTGAACACCGCCTTGTTCCCGATCGTCTTCCGCTCAGCCGTATCCAGCGCATAGACGCATTTGAGCAGCCGCTCGACCGGCGGCTTCGACGCCGGGATCTCGATCTCCTCATTGAGCGAAAAGCTCTTTTCGCCGAGGCCGCGCGGCAGACGAAGCGGCAGGCGCTTGCGCCGGAGCTGCAGCGTCGGTGCCGGCTCCGGAAAGTCGTGCAGCGTCCGCGTGAACGCGGCATAGACCGTCAGCGTGCAGGAGACGCCGACGCGCACGAGCAGCTTGCGCGAGTGCACGAGCCGTGCATCCACGCTGCACAGGCGGCAGACGCATTGCAGGCGGCAGTCGCTCTGCTCCCCCTCCCAGCCGCGCCGGGCGCTGAACGGGATCACGGTCTCCAGCCGCTCGAGCCGTCCGTCCTCTGTGACGAACAAAATACCCGCCTGCACCTCCCCGCTGACCGACGCACTTCCCGCGGTGCATTCCTCCGCGCGGACGAGCAGCGTGCCGAACGCATCGACGACGCGGTCCGCATCCGCGCAGCTGTCCGGTACGATGACCTCGGCTGTCAGCTCCTGCGTGACCGTCTGATCGAGCACGCGGCCGAGATAGTCCAGCTGCTTTTCCTGAAAGACAAGCTCCATCGTCTTCCCTCCTTCTTGTTCTGGGAAAATCATATGCGGGCCGCGCGCGCAATATTTGCCGATTACCGCCGCCGCGCAAGGCAAAGCCCTGCGACCAGAAGCGCGATGCCGAGCACGACCAGCACAAATTCCGAGCTGAACAGCAGCGAGAGCAGCAGCCCCGCGCCGAGCGCCATCATCACCGAGCCCAGAAGCTCCATTTTTCTGCACATAAAAAACCGCCCCCTGCCAGCCTATGCGCAGAGGGCGGTTTTATGCAGGAAGATCGGGCAGCAGCGTGTTCCGCACCGCAAGAAATCGATCTATCCCTCCTGTTTGCTTGATTGGCATGTCAACGCTTCGGAGCAGAAAAGGAAACATGCAGATGCTCCTCCGGGCCAAAGCGATCCCACAAGGAGTGCAGCAGCGTCAATTTTCCAAGAGGCCACTGCTCCCACCGGCAGTCCTCTCGCTCTTCTGCTTCGGCAGGCGATCCGTACGCCCTTCTCCAAGCAGCTGACCGCTCCGCATAAGAAGCGGCAGCGTCATAGCTCTTTCGCTGCTCCGGCGGAATGACCCGAAAAAACTCCAGAAATTGGATGCGGCCAGCCTTAAAATGGACACCGATATTCAGCAGAATATCACAATGAAACGCTTTTCCCGGAAACACAAGATATCCGGGTGCTGCCATATGATAATGCACTTCCGAAGCACGCAGCTGCCGCAGAAGAGGCTTCATACGGGAAGAAATACACAGCTTCGGTTCGTCCAGCATCAATACATTGCTCTGACAGCGAAACAAGCGTTTCATATAGCAGCCTCTCTTTCCGCGCAGCAAGCCCAACCGAATGCACGAAGCAGCCATTCCCTACCGTGCAGCTGCTCCGGAACAGATCAGCCAGCACAGGCCCTCGCGGATACGGAGCCTGACCGTCGGTTCGATCCACTCATTGCTGATGGTCAGCGAGTCGCCCCGGCGCGCTTCAGCGTCGCAGAGCGGGTATTTCGCGCCCTCGATCGTCACGCCGCGCAGAACGGCGTCGATGGGAAGCAGAGAAAAATAAAAATATTCCGTGCGCGGCAGGACATACTCCCCCGGCCCGATGCACGTCACGCGATTGTCGGGGTCGAGCAGGATCGCCTCCACGCCATCGGCGCGAGCCGTTTCCAGCAGCTGCAGATTGGCAAGGGCATGGTCCAGCCGCCCACCGGTGCAGGCCGTGAGGTACAGGCGCGTACAGCCATGCGCCCGCGCCATCGTATAGGCCGCCTGCAGGTCGGACTCGTCCTTCTCCGGGCGGAGCAGGATATTTTCCGCTCCGGCCACAGCCGTGCCGCCGGAGTCTCCGTCCCCGACATAGCAGTCCGGGGCAAAACCGGCCGCCGCGGCGCAGTGCACGCCGCCGTCCGCGCAGATCACAAGCGGTCTCTCCGCGCGCAGCGCATCGAGATGCCCCCAGCTGCGGCAGGGCATCGCGCCAAAAATCAGGGCTGTTTGTGTTCCCAAAGCCGGATCTCCTTTGCTGCTTCATAGAGCCTTGCATAACTGGTATGACGGGTCGGCTCCAGCTCGCCTGCCGCAAGCGCCTCGAGCACGGCACAGCCCGGCTCGGACAGGTGTGAGCAGTCATGGTAACGACACCGGCCGAGATACGGGGCAAAATCCGGAAAGGCATACTGGAGGTTTTCCTTCAGGATCAGCTCCATCTGCTCCGTGTCAAATGAGGAGAAGCCCGGCGTGTCGATGACGCAGGTTCCGTCCGCCAGCGGGAACAGCTCCACATGACGTGTCGTATGGCGGCCGCGGCCGAGCTTTTCCGAGACCTCGCCCGTCTCCACGGAGAATCCGAGGCAGTTCAGGATGCTGCTCTTGCCGACGCCGGAATTGCCCGTGAAGGCGACGGTCTTGCCGCGCACGGCCTCGTGCAGGGCGGCAACGCCCTCGCCGCTGGCCGCGCTCGTCGGAAAGACCGGGAACCCGGCATGGCGGTAGATGTGCGTGAGCGACTCCCCGCTCTCGAGGTCCGTCTTGTTGACGCACAGCACGACCGGCACATTCTGGTTTCCCGCAATGGCCGCGACGCGGTCGATGAGGAACGGGTCCGTCACGGGATTCGCGCCGGACGCCAGCACGACGAGGGCGTCGAGGTTACTGACGGCCGGGCGGATGAAGCTGTTGCGGCGCGGCTCGATCTCCTCGACCATGCCCTGTGCGCCGGAGCCGGAAAAGCGGACCCAGTCACCGACGAGCGGCGACATCCGCTCCTTGCGGAAGCGGCCGCGGGCGCGGCACTGCGTGAGCGTGCCGTTCCCGCTGTCTACATAGTAAAATCCGCTGAGCGCCTTGACGATGCGTCCACGCTCCATGCTCAGTCTCCCGATTCAGAGGATTCCGTCGTCGGCTCCGGCTCCGTCGGCGCGGTGGTCGGCGCTTCCGTCGGGGCCTCCGTCGGCTCGGGGCCGTCCGAGACCTCGAGCGTCACGATCGTGTCCTTGGCGACCTTGGAATTTGCCGCCTCGCTCTGACGCACGACGCGGTCCTTCTCGTCCGTGTCGCTGTAGACGCGCTTGATCTCATATTTCAGGCCGTTTTCCGTCAGCAGGTCGATGGCGTCGCGGACGCTCAGGCCGGTGACGGGCGGGACCGTGGCCTTGCCGCTGCCCTTGCTCACATAGACCGTGACCTGCTGGCCGCGGCTGAGCTGGCTGTCCGAGGCAGGGACGGTGCGCGTGACATTGCCGGATGCGATATCGTCGCTCTCCTCCTCGAGATAGGTGATGCGCAGATTCAGGTTCATGGCATCGAGGATGCTCTTGGCATTTTCCTTAGACTGGTTCTTGAGCTCCGGCATTTTGCCCGAGCCGAGGCTGACATACACCGTCACGCTCTGGCCCTCCTGCAGTTCGCTCTCGGCTGCGGGATCCGTGCGCGTCACGCTGCCCGCGGGCACAGTGTCGCTCGATTCTTCCTCGCGGCGGACATTCAGGCCGAGATTCATGGCCTTGAGCTGGGACATGGCGTTTGCCTCCGACTGACCGGCCAGATCCGGCATGAGGTTGTTCTCCTTGCCGAGGCTGACCTTCAGCGAGATCGTGCGCACGCGGCCGCCCTTGACCATTTCACCGGCCTTGGGGGTCTGCTCATAGACATAACCCTTTTCGTATTCGTCGTTATAGTCGTAGGTCACGCCGTTCAGGTCGATCTTCAGCTCGGGATAGTCGTCGGGGTTGATGTCCTCGAGCTTCATGCCGACGAGCTTCGGCACCTCGACCTCAGGCGTATCTGGCTTGTCATTCGTGCCGGAGCCGCGGAGCAGCACAACGCCGAGCACAACGAGCAGCACAACGGCTGCCGCTGCGGCGCAGACGACGCCGATGACGGTGCGGCGCTTCTTCTCCTGCTCGCGGCGGGCACGCTCGGCTGCGCGGCGCTCATCCGGCTGACGCGCAGCACGGTTCGCGGCGCGGGCAGCGGCATAGCGCTCCGCCTCGGAGCGGGTCATGCCGCCGTGCTGCGGCTGCTGGGGCTGCTGCGGGGCCTGCGGCGCCTGCCGCAGCGTCTGACCACCGGGCCCGTACACGAACGTCAGGCTCGGATTCTTGCGGAATTCCTCCATATCGCGCAGCATCTCCGTCGCGGAGGAATAGCGCTCGTCGGCATTGGAGGCCATGGCGTGCATCGTGATCTGCTCGAGGCCGCGCGGGATACCGGTGACGAGCGTGCTGGGCAGCGGCGCGCCGCCGTTGATGTGCTGGATGGCGACGGAGACGGGCGTCTCGCCGTCATAGGGCGTGCGGCCCGTGAGCATCTCATACATGACGACGCCGAGGGAATAGAGATCGGACCGGTCGTCCACCCACGCGCCCTTGGCCTGCTCCGGCGAGATATAGTGCACGGAGCCGAGCGCCTCACGCGTCAGCGTGCTCTGTGCCGAGGCGATGCGCGCGATGCCGAAGTCGGCGACCTTGATGCTGCCGTCCTTCAGGATCATGATATTGTGCGGCTTGATATCGCGATGGACAATGCCGCGGCTGTGGGCGTGCTCGAGCGCCTTGGCAATCTGCATGGCGAAATGCAGCGTCTCACGCCAGTTGAGGCAGCCCTTCTTCTCCAGATACTGCTTGAGCGTGATGCCCTCGATCAGCTCCATGACGATATAGTCCACGTCGCCGGAGCGGGACACGTCGTAAACGCTGACGATATTCGGGTGCGACAGCATGGCGACGGCCTGCGACTCCGCATGGAAGCGGCGGCGGAACTCCTGATTGCGCGAGAACTCATCCTTGAGGATCTTCACGGCGACCAAGCGGTTCAGACGGTGATCCAGTGCTTTATATACAACTGCCATCCCGCCTGTCCCGATGACCTCGAGGATCTCATAGCGGTTATCCAGCAGCCTTCCTAAGTAATTTTCCATGGCAACTCCTTCCGCGTGCGCGGCCCGTTCTCAGCGGCGAACGGAAGCCGGATTCAATCTCAGATACCGCAGAGCGGCCTATCTTTGTTACAGTGCAATGAGCACAGAGGTCACGTTATCGGGCGCGCCCCGGCTTTTTGCGATATCCAGCAGGCGCTGGCAGCAGTCTGCCTTCTGTGCGCCGTGCACGACTTCAAATAAGATCTCCTGATCGGCCATCTGGTTCGAAAGGCCGTCCGAGCACAGCAGCAGGCAGTCGCCCGGCTCCGCCGTGAGGGAGAACACATCGGCGGCGACCTGCTTTTCCGTGCCGACCGCGCGGGTGATGAGATTCTTGCTCGGGTGGTTCTTGGCCTGCTCGTGCGTCAGCTCACCACGCTGCACCATCAGCTCCACAAGAGAGTGATCCACGGTGACGCAGCGGATGCCGTCCGCCCCGAGATGATAGGCCCGGCTGTCGCCGATGTTCACGATCTCCACGCGCAGGCCGCGGACGAGGGCAGCCACGAGCGTCGTGCCCATGCCGCGGAACTCCTCGCTGAGCTGCGCATGCTCATAGACAGAAATATTGGCCAGCTTCGCCGCCGTGCACAGCACGTCCTGCTCCTCCGCCTCGGTCATCCCGTCGCGCAGAGAGCGGCAGACCTCGCCGCAGAAGACCTCGCAGGCAAGGCGGCTGGCTACATTCCCGGCGCGCGCGCCGCCCATGCCGTCGCACACGACGGCGAGCAGCGTCTCCGGGCCAAGGCGCTCCATGCGGTAAAAGTCCTGATTTTCCTCACGCACGTTTCCCGTGTCCGTCAGTCCCCATGCTTCCATCCATTCCGCTCCCTTCTTTTGGTTTTTCCGCCTCGTAATTTCTGCGGAGCTGGCCGCAGGAGGCGTTGATGTCGCTGCCGAGCGTCCGCCGCACCGTGGCGGGGATGCCGCTGGCCTCCAGCGTTTTCTGGAAGCGCAGCACCGTCTCCGGCAGGCTCGGCTTCAGCGGGCTTTCCGCCACGTCGTTCAGCGGGATGAGGTTCACATGCGCCGCGATCCCGCGCAGACGGCGGATGAGCTGCTTTGCCATCTCCGGCGTGTCGTTGACATCGCGGATCATGGCATATTCAAAGGAGATCCTTCTCCCGGTCTTTTCAAAGTAGCGGCGGCAGGCATCGAGGAGCTCCTGCACCGGCCAGCGCCGGTTCACGGGCATGATGCTGCTGCGGACCTCGTCCACCGGCGCGTGCAGCGACACGGAGAGCGTCAGCTGCAGATCCTCCCCGGCCAGCCGGTCGATCTGATCGACCAGCCCGCAGGTGGAAAGGCTGATGTGCCGCATGCCGATGTTCAGCCCCTCGGGCGAATTGACGAGCTCGAGGAAGCGGCGCACATTGTCATAATTATCCAGCGGCTCGCCGATGCCCATGAGCACGATGTGCGAGATGGGCAGGCCGGAATCCAGCTGCGAAAACAGCACCTGATCCAGCATTTCCGACGGCTCGAGGCGGCGGACCAGTCCGCCGCGCGTCGAGGCGCAGAAGGCGCAGCCCATGCGGCAGCCGACCTCGGAGGAAATGCAGATCGTATTGCCGTAATGGTAGCGCATGAGCACGCTTTCCACGCAATTTCCGTCCATTAGACGCCAGAGGTATTTGATGGTTCCGTCCTTCTGCGACTGCAGCCGCCGCGCGACCGTCGGCGAAACGAGCGTATATTCCGCCGTGAGCCGCTCACGCAGGCTGCGGGAGATATCCGTCATCTCCGAAAAATCGCGCACGCCGCGGTGCATCCAGCGATAGATCTGTTTGGCGCGGAAGGCAGGCTCACCGAGCACTTTCAGCTCGGTCCCCAGCTCCGCCAGCGTCATGGATTTGATGTCTTTCAAGGTTTCCTCCTGAATTTGCAGATAAAGAAGCCGTCTGTCTCATGCTGCCCCGGAAGCAGCGTGACCATCGCTCCCGGCGCGATGCCGGAGCCCTCTGGCCACGGCGCGTTTTCCGGGACGAAGTCCGGATGCGTGCGCAGGAAGTCCTCCGCCACAGCCTCGTTTTCCCGGCGCAGGATCGTGCAGGTGCTGTAGAGCAGCACGCCGCCGGGGCGGACATATTCCGCCTGCTGCGCAAGAATGGCGCGCTGCAGGGCGGGCAGCTCCGCCGAGGGCTCGTGATAGCGGATATCCGGCTTTTTCCGGATAACGCCGAGTCCGGAGCACGGCACATCGGCCAGCACGACGTCCATCGCGCTGCGCCATGCGGGCACGGGCTGCGAGGCGTCCTGCAGGTGGGTCTCCAGAATGGAGATGCCCAGCCGCTCTGCGCCGCGCTCGATGAGTTCGAGACGGTGCGGGTGGATATCGCAGGAATACAGCGTGCCGCGGTCCTGCATCTGCAGCGCGGCGGCAAAGCTCTTGCCGCCCGGCGCCGCGCAGCAGTCAAGCACGCGCATACCCGGCTCGATGCCGGAAACGGCCACGGCCAGATGAGCCGCCGCGTCCTGCACATACACGCGCCCCTCGCGGAAGGCAGCCGTCTGCTCCACAGGGCCGGAGACCGTCAGGCAGCCCGGCAGCCACGGATGCGGCTGCGCACCGGGCAGCTCCTCCAGCAGCGCCGCGGCATTGCCGCGCAGTGGATTGACCTGCAGCACGGTCTGCGGGGCCTCGTTGTCGGTCTTCAGAATGCGCTCTGTCTCCTCCCGGCCGAACTGCGCCAGAAACAGGCGCACGATGGGCTCCGGGTGGCTGTAGCGCAGGCTCAGGTCGTCCGGCAGCGCCAGCGGCATGGCCCGCAGCAAATTGCGCAGCACGCCGTTGACCAGACGGGCCGCCTGCTGGTTGGCCAGACGGCGCGTCTGCTCCACGGCCTCGTTCACCGCCGCCGAGGGCGGGATGCGGTCCAGGAAACAGAGCTGATAGGCGGCCAGCCGCAGGATATCGCGCACGACGGGCTGCAGCTTGCCGCGCACGAAGCCGCTCAGCCAGTGGTCGAGCAGCATGCGGTTCTGCAGCACGCCGTTGCACAGCCGGGTAGCCAGCGCCGCCTCGCGGCGGTCCATCCCGCGCAGCGCGTCCTTCAGGGCGCTCTCCGGCCATGCACCGTCGCGGCGGAAGGCGATGAGCGCCCGCAGCGCCGCGTCTCTTGCGCCCGCCATCTCAGAGCTCGATGGGGTGGCCGCGGAAATAATCCGGCGCAGCCATGCGCTTCCCGCCGGGAGCCTGCAGCTGCGTCAGCAGCACAAGCTCGCCGTTCCCGCAGGCGACGGTCAGACCCTGCTTCGTGAGGGCGACCGGCGTGCCGGGGGCCTTGTCCGTATGACCGGGCGCGGGCTGCGCCCCGTAAATCTTGAAATGCGTGCCGTTCAGGTCCGCCGTGGCGACGGGCCACGGATCAAGGCCGCGCACCTGATCGACGATGTGCCGGACAGACTTCGTCCAGTCGATGGGCGAAAGTTCCTTCGAGAGCATCGGGGCCAGCGTTGCTTTGGACGGATCCTGCGGCGTGCGGGTCGCCGTACCCGCCTCGATGGCATGCAGTGTATCGGACAGCAGCGGCGCGCCGATGGCGGCCAGCCGCGCCAGCAGGGCCGTGGAATTCTCCAGCGGCTCGATGGGCGTTTTCCGAATTTCGATGATATCGCCCTCATCCATTCCGGCCGAAAGGTACATCGCCGTCACGCCGGTCTCGTCCAGACCGTTCAGAATGGCCCACTGCGCCGGGGCCGAGCCGCGCAGCGCAGGCAGGATGCTCGTGTGGATGTTGATGCAGCCGAGCTTCGGGATGTCCAGCACGCGCTGCGGCAGGATTTTCCCGTAGGCTACAACGGCAATGACGTCCGGGCGCAGGGCGCGAAGCTCCTCCACGGCGGCATCATCGCGGAACGTCGCGGGCTGATAGACCGGCAGCCCCGCAGCCAACGCGACCTCCTTGACCTCGGACATGGCGAGCTTCATGCCGCGGTTCTTCGGCATATCCGGCTTCGTGTAGACGCCGACGAGGTCAAAGCCGTCCGCGATCAGGCGGGACAGGCAGCCCGCCGCGATCTGCGGCGTGCCCATAAAGACGACTCTCATTCTTCCTCCTCCAGCTCGGCCATTTCCTCATCCGTGAGCATGTGATAGGCTCTTTCCGTATAGATATGCCCGTCGAGGTGGTCGCATTCATGGGCGAAGCAGCGCGCCGTCAGGCCCTCACCCTCCGCCTCGAACCAGTTGCCGTCGCGGTCCTGCGCGCGCAGACGCACAAATTCCGGACGCTTGACCATACCGTAGCGGCCGGGGACGCTCAGGCAGCCCTCCATGCCGTCCTGCTCGCCGGAGGTCTCCAAAATCTCCGGATTGACGAGCTCGATCAGCTCGCCGTCGTCATCGACTACGACGACGCGGCGCAGGATGCCGATCTGCGGCGCGGCAAGGCCGACGCCCCCCGCATTGGTCAGCGTCTGCCTCATATCGTCAAGCAGCTCGCCGAGGTGGGCGTCAAATCGCGTCACGGGCCGTGCCGTCTTGTGCAGCACAGGCTCCTCTACGGTCAAAATATTCCTCAGTGCCATCGTGATTCCCCTTTATTCTCTGCCGTTGACATCCACAAACGCGCCGACGCCCCGGAAGCTGCGATCCTTTGCGAATTCCCGCACCAGAAACGCCAGAAGCTCCCGCAGCCGTCGCGTATTGACGCAGCTAAGCGTCAGGCGGCAGCGATAATGATAATTGATCCGCGCAACGGAGGCCGGGGCCGGGCCAAGCACGGCAGCGGTCTCCCCGCGGTAGAATTCGGAATGCAGCAGGCCGTCCAGCCGCGCACGGAATGCCAGCGCCGCCTGCCAGACGCGCTCCTCCTCCCGGCCGTGGAACGTCACGGTGAGCAGGTCGCGATAGGGCGGGCAGCCGCGCAGCTGGCGCAGCGGCAGCTCTGCCTCGAAAAAGGCGTCATAGTTCTGCTCCGCAGCAAAGCGGATGGTCTGGTTCTGCGGCGTCATGGTCTGCAGGATCGCCCTGCCGCCCAATTTTCCGCGTCCGGCCCGGCCCGCGACCTGCGCGATCAGGCTGAACGTCGTCTCCGCGGCGCGATAGTCGGACGCATAGAGCGAGAGGTCGGCGTCCAGCACGGCCGAGAGCGTGACATTCTCAAAATCCAGTCCCTTTGCCACCATCTGCGTGCCGAGCAGGATGGGGATGCGCTCCTCGCGGAAGCGCCGGAACAGCTTTTCATGGGTATTGACTGCCGAGACGGTGTCTGCATCCATGCGCAGCACGCCGACGCCGGGCAGCAAATTCTGCAGCTGCTCCTCGACCCGCTGCGTGCCGCAGCCGATCTGGCGCAGATGCCCGCCGCAGACGGGGCAGCGTGCAGGCATAGGCTCGCTGTGGCCGCAGATGTGGCACATGAGCCGCCCGTTCGCATGGTGGTACGTCAGCGGCAGGCTGCAGCCCGGACACATCGGGACGCTGCCGCATTCGACGCAGGCCAGCATCCGGCTCGTGCCGCGGCGGTTGAGATACAGGATGGACTGCTGCCCGAGGCGGAGATTTTCGCGCAGGGCCAGCAGCAGCGGCTCGCTGATGATCGAGGCATTGCCCTCGCGCAGCTCGCGCTTCATGTCGACGATCTCGACGGGCGGCAGCGGTCTTCCGTTATAGCGCTCCGTCATGCGGCACAGGCCAAAAGCGCCCGTAACGGCACGGTACATGCTCTCGACCGTCGGCGTGGCGGAGCCGAGCACCGTCAGCGCATGCTCCTGCGCGCCGCGGTAGATCGCGACCTCGCGGGCATGGTAGCGCGGTGCATTTTCGGATTGGTAGGTGTGCTCCTGCTCCTCGTCCACAATGAGCAGACCAAGGTCCCGCACCGGCGCGAACACGGCTGAGCGGGTACCGAGCACCACGTCGGCATCGCCGGAGCGGATGCGCTTCCACGTCTCATAGCGCTCGCTGATGCGCAGGGCGCTGTGGAGCACGGCGACGCGCGCGCCGTAGCGTACGGAAAACTGCCGCAGGAGCTGCGGCGTCAGGGCGATCTCCGGCACAAGGACGATCGCACCGCGCCCGGCGGCAAGGCAATCATCGATCAGGCGGAGATACACGATCGTTTTGCCGCTGCCCGTCACGCCGTAGAGAAGCGCCGTGCCGGGAGAGGCATCCTGCAGGCGGGCAGACAAACTGTCATAGGCTGCCTGCTGCTGCGGCGTGAGCAGGAGCGGCTTCGGATCGGCCGCTGCGGCCGGGGGAGGCGGAGGCAGGACCTCCTGCTCCCGGAGCGTCAGCAGCTCCAGCTTTTCCAGCCTGCGGAGCGTGGCAGACGTCGCGCCTGCGTAATAGCCCAACTCCTTACAGGCGCACTCACCGAGCGTGGCGAGCAGCTCCATGGCCGCCGCCTGCACGGGAGCGGACGCCTGATGCGACTGGGCAAAACGCCGCGCCTCCTCGGCCGAGACGGCCAGAACGGCAATGCGCTCCGTTTTATCGTTCACGCGGCGGCGATGGGACGTCTCGCAGGTGACGAGCTTTTTCTGCCGCAGGTACTGCAGCGCCCGCTGCAGGGCCTCCGCCTCAAACTGGGCGCGCAGCGCGGATTCCTCCGCGGCACCGCCGAGCGTCTGCAGCGTTTGGAATACGGCCTGCGCCGCCGGATTGCGCCAGCGGTCGTCCCATGCGGCGTTCTCCGCAAGGGTATAGCGGTCACGCGGCTGAAACCAGACGCCTGCCGGTAAAATGGCCCGCACGGCGTCATAGAATGTGCAGAAATAGCGCTCGCGCACAAAGGCCGCCAGATGCAGCGCAGCACGCGAGAGCAGCGGCTCCGGGTCGAGCGCCGCCTCGACGGGCTTGAGTGCCGGGCCGTCCGGCCGCTCCGCGCCATCCGGCATCACGGCGAGAACGATGCCCTCCGTGCGGCGGTTCGATGCGCCGAACGGTACGCGCACACGCTGGCCCGGCTGCAGCGTCAGGGAGTCCGGAATGCGGTAATCGAACGGCTTATCCATGGAGAACACGGCCGAAGCGACCGCAATGCGGGCGATCATGCTGCCGTCGCCGGGACAGTCCGGCGGAAAAAGGCAAAAGACGCCGGCAGGGTCACCTCTGCCCGCGCCTTGTTCCGGCTCATTCCTTCACGACTGCCGCGAGCTTGCCGTCCGCGACCTCGTGGATGGCGATGGTCACGGGCTTATCCTCCAGCGGGATGTGCTCCGTCTCTGCCTCGATGGAGATCTGGCGCGCGCGGCGCGCGATCACGTTGACGAGAAGATAGCGGCTGTCGATGTGCTTGAGCAGATCGGCCATAGCGGGATACAGCATAATTAGTCTTCCTCCTTGAGATTGAGTGGGCGATAGGATGTGCGGCAGGCCTCCGCGATCAGGACTGCTTCCAGCTCCTGCACGGCGTGCCCGACGGAATCGTTGATGATGGTATATTGATAGTGCTTTGCCTGACGGCATTCCTCCAGCGCGATATGCAGGCGTCTGGCGGCAATGTCCGGCGGCGTGTCGCCGCGCCCGGCCAGCCGGCGCTTCAGCTCGGCATAGGACGGCGGAGCGATGAAAACGGAAATGGCGTCCGGCCGGCGCTGCATGACCTGCAGCGCGCCCTGCACGTCGATCTCGAGAACGACGCTTTCGCCGCGCGCCAGCGCTTCCTCTACGGGGCGCAGGGGCGTTCCGTAATAGTTGCCCGCATAGCAGGCGTGCTCCAGAAGCTCCCCTGCCGCGATCATCTCTTCAAAGCGCTCGCGCGAGACGAAATAATAGCTCACGCCCTCGCGGTCCTCGGGACGCATAGGGCGGGACGTAGCCGAAACGGAATAGCGCAGCGACTTGTGCTGCTGCATGACCGTCCGAAGGATGGTGCCCTTGCCGACCCCGGACGGGCCGGAAACGATGATGATTCTGCCCTGGCTCATGCCTGTTCCTCCTCCTCGCGCTCCGGCTCTGCCGACGGATCGGCCAGACGGCGGGCAATGGCCTCCGGCGGGATCGCCGAAAGGATCACATGGTCCGTATCCATCAGGAGCACGGCGCGGGTCTTTCTGCCATAGCTGGCGTCAATGAGCATGGCGCGGTCGCGCGCCTCCTGGATCATTCGCTTGATCGGAGCGGAATCCGGGCCGACAATGGTCAGCAGCCGCTCCGAAGAGACCAGGTTCCCAAATCCGATGTTGATCAGCCGCATCGCGCTCACTCGATGTTCTGGATCTGCTCGCGGATCTTTTCCAGCTCCGCCTTGATCTCCACGATGGTGCGGGCCTGCTCAAGATCGTTGCCCTTCGAGCCGATGGTGTTGGCCTCGCGGTTCATCTCCTGCAGCAGGAAGTCGAGCTTGCGGCCGATGGCCCCGCCGCCTGCAAGCAGGCTGTCGAGCTGGGCCAGATGGCTGCGCAGACGGACGGTCTCCTCATCGACGGCGATGCGGTCGGCAAAGATGGCGGCCTCCGTCAGGATGCGGCTCTCGTCAATCGTCGTGCCGGCGAGCACCTCGCGCAGCTTGTTCTCGAGCCGGGTGCGGTATTCCGCCAGCGTGACGGGGCTGCGCTCCTCGACGCGGCCGACAAGGCCGCGGATGGTCTCCGCGCGGGAGCTGAGGTCGGCAGCCATGGCCGCGCCCTCCGTCTCGCGCATGGTCTGATAGACGGCGATGGCCTCCGCCGCAACGGCGGTCAGGTCGGCAAGATTCTGCTTTTCGTCCTCCTCCGGCTTCTCCACCACGAAGATGTCGGGCAGCGCGGAGAGCGCGGAAGCGCTGATATCGTCCTGCACGCCGTAATCTGCGACCATGGTGCGCATGGCGCGCAGATACCCCTCGAGCACGGGGCGGTTCAGCGAAACGGTGGCCTCCTCCGCGCCCGCCGCGTTCACGCTGACGAACACGTCCACCTTGCCGCGCTGGACAGCGTCTTTCACAAGCTGTTTGATCGCATCCTCCGCGTAGGAGAACGCGCGGGGCAGGCGCACGGAGCAATCGAGGAAGCGATTGTTGACGGAGCGTAGCTCCACCGTGATCTCCCGCCCATGCAGGGTCTTGCAGGCACGGCCATAGCCAGTCATACTGCGGATCAAATGATTCGTCCCCTTTCGATCAGATCAGCGGCAGCCGCCGCAAAGGCAGTTCAGGCACATGAGTGAGCTGCAAAGGCCGCAGAGCTCGTCCGAGCCGTCGCTGTACTGCGTCTGCCGGTAGGTATATGCGCCGCTGCCAACGCTGCTGAGTGCATTTCGGTATTCCAGATTCTGCGGCTCCATATTGACTGCGATGCGGAAGTTCTGCGCAGCCTCGTCCATCCAGCCGCGGCGCTGCGCAATGACACCGCGCAGATAATACCACTCGGCCGTGCGCGCGGAGACCGCATTGAGCCCGGCCTCCGCGCCGTCGAGGTCACCGAGCTGGATGCGTCGGCGGATCTCATAGAGCGGCGACGACGTGCTTCCCGCACTGCTGCGCTGGCCACCGGTGCTCCCGGCGTCGGCCTGCTGCCGACCGCCCTTCATGAGCGTGGCATAGGCCTCGTTGATCTCCTTCATTTTTTCCTGTGCCAGATCCGCAAGCGGATTGTTGGCGTAATTATCGGGATGGTATTTCCGCGCAAGCTCCCGGTAGGCCTTTTTGATCTCATCCTCCGAGGCGCCGTGCGGCACACCGAGCACTTCATAGGGGTCCTTCATGTTTTCCTCCTGTTTCCCGCCTTGCGGAACGTTCCCTCCGCGACTGCATGGAGCACGGCGGGGAGTCCGAAATATAAGATGTTGGAAAGCAGCTCCCGGTCGCGCCGCCCGTCCAGCAGCTCCATAGCCGAGCAGGCCATGCTGATGGAGGCGTCGATCGTTTCGAGCAGCTGTGCCCGGTCCGCCGGATCGAGCGTCCCGCCGTCCGCGCCGTAGCGGTAGCGAAGCGGGTTATACGCACCTGCCCGCACATCGCGCGGCAGGTCCTCGAGCGCATCGGCCAGATACAGATACCGGCCGACGTGGTACAATAGCAGCTGCTCCGGCCGACGCTCCCGGCCGTCATAGTGGGCGGCGCAGTCCCGCAGCAGCGAGGCAAAGGCGTCCGCCGTGCGGTCGATGCTGGGGCTTTTTTCGTCCTCGAGCGCCTGCAGTCGGGCAAGCTCCGTGCCGAATGCGGCATCGAGCGCCGGATGCCGGGCCGAGGCGCGACGATAGCTCCGGCGATAGAGCAGCAGGGCCGCTTTGGCAGCCAGACGGCGCGGGCCGCGGCTGTCGCGCCGGGCGTCGAGCAGCTTCCACCACGAAAGCAGCACGCTCAGGTCGGCTGCATAGCGCATGGCGCCGTCCTCCGGCAGGCAGGCCTTGCGGCACCACGGCCGGGCCGGGCAGAAGCAGCGCCCCGGGCATGCCGGCTCTCCCTCCCGCAGGAGGAAGTAGAGAAATGTCATATCGTAGTTGACCAGAAACCGCGCCGCAAAGCCGTATTCCAGCTTCAGCGCGCGGCACAGGCCGCAGTAGGCCGCATGGTAGCGCACCTGCGCCTCTTCGGAGAGGCGGTCGCGCCGCGGCAGCACATAGCCGAACATGCTAGTCCACCCTGCCCGTGATGCGGTACTCCATCGGTCTGCGGCGCAGATGGCGGTTCCAGAGCAGGGCCGGGATCAGACCGACGGCAAAGGCCGCCGCACCGAGCACAGCCATCCAAACACCGCCGAGGAACTGCGCCGCAAGGCAGACCGCAAGCAGCAGCCCGAGCGGCAGCAGATACACCAGCGCCGCCGCGCCGAGGACCGCGCCGCTGCGGGATTCAACCCACACGCGCTCGCCCGGCTCGACCGGAAACGGCGCGCGCGCCGTCACCTGTACGCTCTGGCCGACGGCTCCGCAGCCGCCGCAGTGGCCGCAGTCGCCCGTGCAGGCGCTCACACGCTGCACCAGCAGGCTGACGCTCCCGTCCGGGAGCAGGGATCCGACCGTTGCACGCTGCCGCATCGTCAGGACTCCGTATTGCCGCCGTCCGTCTCGCTCAGCGAGACCTGCACGGTGTATGGCCCGCCGATGACACCGGCAGAGACATTCGCAGGCAGCGCGACCTCCAGCTCGACCTGCTTGGCCGCCGCGTCATAGTGGCGGCTGAAGTCGGCCGTAACGGTCAGGTCCTCCATGCGGAGCGTACTCATGACGCTCGCGCGGCCGCGGACGGTGATCTTGACATTCTGGTCGGCAAACGTCATGCCGGTCGGCGCCTCCTTGCGGAGAATGTTCGCCGTGGGAACGGTGAATTCCTTCGTCACGAGGCCCTTGAGCGTGACCGTGATCTTCACGGTCTGGCTGTCGGCGCGGCTCGTAACGCCGCTCGGCAGCTCCGGCGTGACTTCGAACGTCTCGGTCCCGGTGATCTGTGCCAGATCGATCGTGCGGATGGTCAGCTCGTCCGCCATGGCGTCCAGGACGGCCGTATTGCCCGTGACGCGCAGGGTGGACGGCTCGATCGTTACCTCCGCATCCTCGGACGTCGCGCCGCCGCCGGAAATAAGTGTTGCATTGAGCTTAATATCCTTATACTGCAGGATAGGGATCGTTACACGAACGGAATCCGCAGAGCTTGTCACATACTGGCTCAGCGACAGCTCGTTGCCGTCCTTGTCCAGCAGGACGACGGGACAATCCGTGTCGATGAGTGCATCGGCATCCGTCACATCGACGCGCACGACGGCGCGGGCGATCTTGTTGACCTCCTCCGCAGGGCCGCGGACGGAGATGGACTGTGTGCCGAGGGTCAGGTTGGATTTATCGATCATATAGCCCGTCTTCGGCTCGCCGGTGTATTCGAGCTCGATGGGGACCTCGGGGTTCTCCTTAATGTCGCTGACCGTGACGGAGATGCGTGACGGTGCGCGGCTCGTTTCGCTGATATCGCCCGTTGCCACGGTGCTGGGCCAGACGACGCTCCAGCTGAGCTGATAGCTGCCGCTGGCGGCAATGCGCGTGACGTCCGCAATGGCGGTGACCGTCTCGTTGTTCAGCTCCTTGAGGTCGGAGCGGCGGCCGGAGACCTTGATGCTGACCTTCGTGGAATCGCCGCCCGTGAGCATCAGGCCCTGCGACGTCAGGGCCTCCGTGCCCTCGAACTGAACGCTGATGCCGCTGATGGTGATGGTGTCGTCGGGATTCACGACCGTGACGGCATAGAACCAGAGCACGATGGAGACGACGAGCGCCAGAAGAAAGGCAAGGATCTTACTTTTTTGCATCTTTGTTCTCCTTTTGCTTCCGGCGGAGGAGCTTGAGCGGGTTGCGTGTCTTCTCCTCGCGCTGGGGGGCCAGCTCGTTGAGCAGGAGCTTTTCGAGCGTCTGTGGGGCGAGATGGCGCTTGAGCATGCCGGAGATCGCCACAGAGATCGTGCCCGTCTCCTCGGAGACGATGACGACGACGGCATCGGAGACCTCGCTGATGCCGATGCCCGCGCGATGGCGCGTGCCGAGGTCGCTGCTGATATTGTGGTTCTCCGTCAGCGGCAAGACGCAGCCCGCCGCCGCAATGCGGTCATTGCGGATGATGACCGCGCCGTCATGGAGCGACGCCTTGGTGAAAAACAGGTTGCGCAGCAGCTCCGAGGAGACGCAGGCATCCACGACGGTGCCGCTCTTCTGGTATTCCAGCAGCGGGATGGAGCGCTCGAAGACGATGAGCACGCCCGTGCGCTCCTTGGCCATGATCTCGCAGGCCTGCACGGTCTGCTCGATGACGCGGTCGATCTCGCGCTGCTCTTCCTTGACGGAAAGGATCTCGCGGACATTTTTGCTGCCGAGCTTTTCGAGCATACGCCGCAGCTCCGGCTGGAACACAACGATCAGGGCCACAAGGCCGATCTCCAGGATCTTGTCGAGGATATAGTTCAGCAGATACATGTTGAGCAGCTGCGTCACACCGGCAAGGATCAGGATGATGAGCACGCTCTTGGCGATCCGCGCCGCACTGGTCGACCGGACCATCATGATGACCTTATAGATGAGGAAGGCTACGACGAGGATATCCACGATATCCATGACCTTGATAGTCGGGAGCATCGAGCTGAACTCCTTAAAGAAATTGATCACTGCATCCATGAGCAAAACTCCGCAAATTCCAAGTTACTGCAATTACCTTACAGGACCCGATATGGGCCCTATTTTTAGATTCTATTCATTATATCCGATTTTCGCCGCAATAGCAAGTGGGAAACGCGCGTTTTTCCATCATCCCGGCAAAAATGCCGTTCTGCACACCTGCAGGAACTGCCGGACCTCCGCAGACGTGTTAAAAGCAGAGAAGCTCACCCGGACCGTTCCAGTCTCGAGCGTTCCGCCGCTGCGGTGGGCCATCGGCGCGCAGTGCAGCCCGGCCCGCACGGCGATCCCGGCCTCCGCCAGACGGGCGGCGGCCTCCTCGCAGTCAAGGTCCCGGCAGCGGAACGACAGAACGCCGCTCTGCCCCGGCCCCGTGAACACCTCCACGCCCGGCAGCTGCCGAAG